>Ga0228710_1003666_pt1 | contig 24361 bp, 10 predicted proteins | sample MedpolnodulmetaG_FD_177995 | JGI IMG/M metagenome (GOLD analysis project Ga0228710, IMG submission 177995) | Root nodule microbial communities from Medicago polymorpha collected in Santa Monica, California, United States - pink nodules | ecosystem: Host-associated > Plants > Roots > Nodule...
AGAGGTTCCCATAGAATACTATGGATATTTAGGGTGCTAACACCTTCCCTAAATATAACTAACCCCCGAACCCAAAATCTTTTCAAAGGGGTAGTTTGAACTTTTTCCCCCTTTTCTTAAAAAAAAACAAATGTTCGGTCGTGAAATAAAATAGTGAGTCAAACGCTAATCAAATAGCCTTGATCTCCGAAAAATGACGCGACACTTTGGTTCAGGAAAAATGCCCGTTTATTTTATGTTTACAAGAAACTAAGCTTCAAGTGTTTGATGGTGGGATTTGTGCTGCTCTGTGGGGTAAACAGTCTGTTTCTTACTCTTTTCGACTGTCTGTTGGAGCGTTAGGTGGTTTGTTAACGGCATGGGATAATTCCGAGGTGGAGGTGTGGTCTACTGTCAGTTGTGAACACACTTTAATTATTCATGGAAGGTTTCTTAAGTCTAATGAGGAATTTTATCTGTTTAATGTCTATGCCCCATGTGATGCTAGAGAAAGGAAGTTGTTATGGGACACGTTGACAATTGTTGAGAGGTTACAATTGTTGAGAGGAAGGAAGGTGTGTGTTTATGGGGATTTTAATGCGATCAGGTGTAGGGAGAAAAGACGTTCTGTGTCAGAAGGATTTCTGAGTTTGGATTTTGCTCATTTTAACTCATTCATTGGCGATAATATTTTGGTTGATCTTCCTTTGGGGGGTCGAAATTTTACTTGGTTCAAGGGTGATAGTAAGTCAATGAGTCGAATCGATCATTTCTTGCTTTATGAGGAATGGTGTCTTCTGTGGCCTAATTGTTTGCAGTTTGCTCATATGAGAGGATTATTAGATCATTGTGCTTTGGTGTTGTCTATTGATGAAGAAAATTGGGGTCCTAGGCCATCTCGATTGTTGAAGTGTTGGACTGATATTTCTGGTTATAAGCAGTTTCTGAGTACCAAGTGGAAGTCCTTTTAGGTTGACGGCTAGGGAGGCTATGTTTTAATAGAAAAATTTAAATTGATCAAAATTGCTCTTAAGGAATGGCACACCTCACATACTATAAATTTACCAGCGAAGATTAATGCTTTGAAGGATCGAATGATAACTTTAGACGGTAAAGGTGAGACAATGGAGTTGACTAAAGAGGAATGCGCTGAGCTTCATGGTGTTTCCTTGGATATTCACTCTTTGTCCTGACTTAGCACTAGTACTTGTTGGCAGCAGTCTCGGGTCCAGTGGTTGCGTGATGGAGATGCTAATTCTAAAAATTTTCATTCAATCATGTCAAATAGGAGGCGCCATAATTCGCTGTGTTCTATTGTGGTGGATGGTGTTTTGGTGGAAGGTGTTCAACCTATTCGCGAAGCAGTCTTTAAACATTTTGAGAATCATTTCAAGGTGACTGAAGTGGAGTGGCCTAGCATTGCAAACTTGTAATTTCGAACTTTGTCTGTGTTGGAGGGTGTGGGTTTAATCAAACCTTTTTCGCTTGATGAAGTTAAGGCAGCTGTTTGGGATTGTGATAGTTTCAAGAGTCCGGGTCCTGACGGAATTAACTTTGGTTTCATTAAGGATTTTTGGCATGAGATGAAGGACGAGATTATGCGATTTGTTTCCGAGTTTCACTGCAACGGCAAATTATCTAAAGGTATCAATACTACTTTTATTGCACTTATTCCGCAAGTTGATAGCCCTCATAAGCTAAATGATTTTCGCTCTATATCTTTAGTGGGGAGTTTGTATAAAATTTTGGCAAAATTGTTAGCTAATAGACTGTGCATGGTTATTGGTTCTGTCATTTCGGAAACTCAGTCAGCGTTTGTTAAATATAGACAAATTCTTGATGACATTCTTATAGCTAATGAAGCAGTGGACGAAGCTCACAAGTTAAAGAAGGATCTTATGTTGTTTAAGGTGGATTTTGAGAAGGCTTATGATTCTGTGGATTGAGGCTATCTGGACGCTGTTTTGGGTCAGATGTCTTTTTCTGTGTTATGGAGAAAGTAGATTAGAGAGTGTGTCGGTACAGCCACAACATCAGTTCTGGTCAACGGTAGTCCAACAGATGAGATTCCGTTACATAGGGGTTTAAGGCAAGGCAACCCTTTGTCTCCGTTTCTGTTTTTGTTGGCTGCAGAGGGTCTTAATATTATGATGAAATCTTTGGTGGAGACTCAGTTGTTTTCTGGTTATAGCATTGAGGTGGTTAATCCGGTTGTGGTGTCCCATCTTCAATTTGCTTATGACACTCTATTGTTGGGAACTAAAAATTGGGCTAATGTCTGAGCTTTAAAAGTTGCTCTTGTTATTTTTGAGGCTATGTCTGGGTTGAAAGTGAATTTTAATAAGAGTATGTTGGTTGGAGTGAACATCGCCCCTCTTGGTTAAATGAGGTGGTGGTTGTTTTAAGTTGCAAGGTGGGTAAGGTGCCTTTCATGTATTTGGATCTGCCTATCGGAGGTAATCCTCGGCGATTGAGTTTTTGGGATCCTATTGTGAATTGTATTAAGGCAAGGATGTCTGGTTGGAATAGTCGTTTTCTCTCCTTTGGCGGCCGTTTGGTTTTCTTAAAGTCTGTCTTAACCTCTTTGCCTGTCTATGCTCTTTCCTTCTTCAAAGTTCCATCAGGTATAATCTCTTCCGTTGAATCTTTATTTAATAATTATTTTTGGGGTGGGAGTGAGGACCACAAGAAAATCTTTTGGATAGGTTGGCATAATGTGTGTCTGCAGAAGGAGTATGGAGGGTTGGGGGTTAGACAGTTGAGGGAGTTAAATTATGCCTTGTTAGGCAAGTGGTGTTGGAGGATGTTGGTTGATTGGGGTGATTTTTGGTATGGTATAGAGTTTTAGTCGCCCGCTATGGCGAAGTAGGTGGGAGGTTAGAGGTTGGGGGCCAGAGTTGTTCTGCTTGGTGGATGGAGGTAGCTCGGGTTAGGGATGGGGGCGGCGGTGTGGTTGGTGATTGGTTTGGGGAATGTGTATCGAAGAAGGTGGGGGATGGGTCTGATACGTTGTTCTGGTATGATAAATGGTTAGGTTCGATCCCTCTGTATGTGCGCTACCGTCAGTTGTTTGATTTATACGAGAACAAATCCATTACGGTGGCAAATTTGTTCTCACTCGGTGTGACGTAGGGGGGAAGCGTGGAAGTGGAGAAGGAGATTGTTGGCTTGGGAGGAGGAGGCGTTAGAGGAGTGTAGGACTTTACTGCTTGATGTTTCTTTGCATGCTAATGTTTCAAATCGGTGGGTGTGGCTACCGGACCCTCGAGGGGGTTACTCAGTATGTGGTGCTTATCAGTTGCTAACCATAAAGGATACTCCTCTTGCGGATTCAGCAACATCAATGATTTGGCATAACCAGGTGTCGTTGAAGGTCTCTGTTTTTGTTTGGAGGTTGCTTCGGGACAAATTGCCTACTAAATCAAACTTGGTAATGAGAGGGGTCATCTCATCAGAAGCCTCTCAGTGTATCTCAGATTGTGGTTCCATAGAAACGGCGCAACATTTATTTTTAGCTTGCTATGATTTTTCTTCATTGTGGCCTATGGTGCGACATTGGCTTGGTTTTATGGGTGTCGACACAATGTTTTGTCCGATCATTTTCTTCAGTTTGTGTATTCAACAGGTGGTGGCAAAGCAAAGAGGTCATTCTTTCAGCTCATTTGGCTCCTTTGTGTATGAGTCTTATGGAACGAACGTAATAACAGAGTGTTTAATAATGTTGTAACTCCTATTCCCAGATTGTTGGATAAAGTGAAATATGTGTCTCTAGCCTGGTTGAAAGCCAAAAAGGCTACGTTTATGTTTGGCATTGATAGGTGGTGTTTGAACCTTTTACAATGTTTGGGCATCACCTAATGTGTTTTGTATATGCCTGACTGACCCTGTGTATTTTAGTAACTCCCTTTAGCACACCTTGTGTCGTGGGGGTTGCCTGTATATATATATATGTATGATAACAGAGAATACGCTTAGTGAAGTAAATTTTATAGTTTGGATAAAAGTCATTTATGCTTGATTAAGTGTATTTTTTTTTTGTTGAAGGGAATGCTTGATTAAGTGTATTCTCTCTTTGTAATATTACGTTCACATGACTTTTAAATAAGGAATCCACATTAGAATATATATTTTTTTTTATTTAATCCAGTCAATAAAAATTAATTTACTTTTGTCAAAAAAAAGTTAATTTACTTTTTATAAAGAATGAAATTATAATTTAAATATTATCTATTTCATTCTAGAAGAAGAAAATATCTCCCTTCCAGTTAAAGGAGAATTTTTTTTATTAACCCTTATACACTTTTAATATGAAAATATTAATGAGTATGTTTTATATTTATATATAAATCAAAAAGGGAAAGATATAAAGGAATATACTATAGTAATATATTATTAAATTTATCAAAATGGGAATGATACAAAGGAATATACTATAATAATATATTTTATAAAATTAAGAAAAGAAATATGATTTTAAAGGGGTTAGGTTAAAACTCAAGAGAACAGATATTACATGCAATTTCCTTATTAAAAACTTTATCAATAAATTCAATGTAATAAAATCTTGTAAAGGAAAAAAAAGTGAAATGCATATATATATATTTTTTTTTTTATATATATATATATATATATATATATATATATATATATATATATATATTAGTATCTTTAATTTAATTTTTCAATTAGGAAAGAAATAAAATTTAAGAAATATTCAATGTATTATTCCATCTACTTTAGTGTGAATGTTACGTTATATATATATATAATCTTAAAAGCACCGCCTAAAAAAGAAAATCTTAAAAGGGGTGTTATTTTTGTTCAATAATACCATATTAATTTTTTTTCTTCTGATTACACCTCTATTTTTTTTCTTGATAAAATTTAGACATTTAGTTATACCTTTATTAGTGGCATGCGCATCATTTTAAAGTTACCATATTCCACTTTGTATATATACAATATTAAGTTTTGCGTGATTGTACACTGAGAGGTATGTCTTCACGTGCTTAATACGAAGGTTGAGCGCACAACATTTCCAGTGGCTATTAGGTTTCCAGGAAGCTATACGAAGTTATATCTCTTTACATCTTTTTTCGGGAAGTTGTACGAAGCTATAACTTCCTTCTCAAAGTTGTAGCTTTCTAAATCTTGCAAACCTTTATATTTACAAAGTTAATTCCTTAACCACATTTTTTTACTTGAATCTCTAATTCCTTTATACATGCTTTATTTACTTTTGCATTTTACTACTTTAGTATTTTAAAACCTTGTTTTTTTATTTGTCTTTTTGGATCTTAAATAATTAAACTTAGCATTTGGAAATACTTAGAATTTATCCACGACAATCCTCGTGGGGTCGATAAGCTACTTACTCTTTATTACCTGCTGCAACAGTATACTTGCACTTTGTATGCATTGGAGAATAGGCAATTATGTTCATAGCATTAAAAATAAAATACAGAAAAAGACAAACCAAAACAGATAAAACTGGCAAAAGCTAAAGGAGCAACATTATACCAAACTAGACTCTTGACACGTGCTACCGCACGGGTCATACCACGTAGAAGTTAATCGAATCAGTCGCAAAACTGTAAACATATATAGTTAATAGAAGTTTTATAATAATTTTAAAATATGTTCCCTTCTAAGACAACAATAGCAACAAAATGAAATGGTAGCATGCATAACAAAGAGGTTTGAACATTTATCTTTGCCATCTTAGCAAGTGAAAGAAACAGTTATTTTTGCTAAAAGAACAGAATAGTTGTATTCTCACAACTAAGTGGTATTTATATAGGTAACTGGTAAGTTGAATATGAAAGTTTTAAATGTGAATGATCATAGTCTTCTATTGGTAATAATTACTATTCATTGCAGATATAAAAGCAATTACTGGATAATGCTTTGTAATGCATTATGACGTTTTCAATTCCAAAAGCTATTAGTGTCAATCATAAATACAAATAGTTGACATTTTGACGTGGACATTGGTTTAGTACTTTACCATCTATTCATGACCTGAATTTTCGATTAACAATAATGAGCAATAAGTTTCTTTTATTCACAATGAAATATCATTAAGTTTCATAAATATTTAAAATTTGACTTGTTAGATGGATGACAGTCAATATTGAATTCGATTAACAATAACTACGTGATCATTTTTCTTTTATTCTTCATGAAATATCTTTAACCTAACCCATAAATTTCATTATTTTTTTCTTTTATTCGATTAGCATTACTAACCTCTTCTATTTCGTATGAGCAATAAGTTTCTATTGGCGTGGACATTGGTTTAGTACTTTACCATCTATTCATGACCTGAATTTTCGATTAGCAATAATGAGCAATAAGTTTATTTTATTCACAATGAAATATCATTAAGTTTCATAAATATTTAAAATTTGACTTGTTAGAAGGATGACAGTCAATTTCAAATTCGATTAGCAATAACTACGTGGTAATTTTTCTTTTATTCTTCATGAAATATCATTAAGTTCCATAAATATCATTACTTTTTTCTTTTATTCGATTAACATTACTAACCTCTTCTATTTCGTATGAGCAATAAGTTTCTTTTATTAACAATGAAACATCATTAAATTTCATAAATATTTGAAATTTGATTTGGTACATGGATGACAGTCAAATTCAAATTCGATTAGCAATAACTACGTGATAATTTTTCTTTTATTCTTCACTAAATGCATTAATTGAAATGACTTTATATATACTAACAATAGTTCTATTTTGGACAATTAACGTGTCTCTTTAAAAAGACATCCTTGCACGTAAATGTGAGTATCAAACTAATATTCACTACTTGTTAACAGAATTGCACATAGTCTTGCATTGCTTGATTTAAAATTACATCATAAAGACTAATGGAGAGAATAAAAAAAAGTGTCATCACCGTAAATAATGGAAACAAGAAAATTAACAAAAAATATATTGATCAATATTTTGTTAACCATTTGATATCCTTATTTGATATGTCATTCATAACATGATTTTCGTGATCTATACAATATTTTTTGCTGAAGGCTAGTTAAAACTAAAAGTGATGTATTAAAATTTGTATCCGTATCAATAAAATGTTATGAAGTAAGTTGTGAATTATCGAGTCTTTATGACTCCTATTATGGTAGTCTATGACATATCCTTGTTCATTATTTTGGTTCCTTGAAGGATTATTTGGATCCAAATTACTGGTAATAATTATTCATAAATTGCATTTAAACGTAATAGTCAAATGAAGAAACATTTTAAAACCATTATTTAACCTTCCATGAATGACTAGGGTACAATACAAATTAGTGGTAAACAATCATCCATAAATTGCATTTAAAATTAATAGTCAAACGAAGAAACATTTTAAAACCATAAATTGCATTGAGTTTCAAAATGAGAGCACATTAAACTTGAAAGACAATAACATAAATTTCATTAAAATGAAAAGATAATTCAAAAACATCAAAATGGATCCATCTTCATAAACCCTAAAAACCGAACTCCATCAATTGCACTGCAGACATCAAACTCTCACAACATAAAAGTCGTGTATGGCATTGAACCCAATAGTTAAAAACACGCTACCACGTATCCTTTCAACCATAACCTCAAACTGGTTGTTGTTAGGGTCGATAAAAGTTGCGTAATCACCTAGTGATGCACCAAAATCAGAGACAAATGTTTTTGGCAACATAAGTGCAACCTAGAAAATATATATATTCGAAATTAATAAGTGAGAAAAATGATTAAATGAACTTTTAATTTGAAATGTCGCATCTATAAAAACATAGCATCAACAATCTTGCACTCACATCTGTTACACGGAACTCAAGTCGAAGAGTTCTATATTGAACTCGCAATCTGATAACAAACTTGTCCGAATCAGTTATAGGATTTGGATCTATTGGAGCTGAAAGAGATCAAAGATTCAAAGAAATTAGTGCAAGTTGAAAAATATATATGAAAACATAAGAGATCAAGAAAGAACATGAAACATGGTTAGATTTTGCTGTGTTATTTGTACCTTCAAGCAGTGCATGGCTAAGAGAGTTTGTGCATCACTTTCCATTGTTAAGTCTAAACTGTTTTGACTTAAAATTGATGGTAGGAGAGGATAATAGGAATGTAATCGTTAATATACATGGAAGGTTATGAGATCTACGGCTGAGATGTAGGGGGTGGTTGACTGAGTTGATTAACATTAATACATGAAAGGTTATGAGACCTACGGCTGAGATGAGGGGAGTGGTTGACTGAGTTGATTTGCATTAATTACGTATTAGGGAGGAAAATGAGGATGATTAGCACTGTTTTCAATTGCCATTATGACGTTTCTGTATGAGAGAAAATGAGGAGTTTGAATCAACGGCTGTGATTAAGTGTGTGGTTGGGAGATTATATTAGCAATAATTACTTGCTTAGGAGGGAAAAATGCAAGGGATTAGGGCAAACATGACAGCTCATCAAGTTTAGCTTTATATAAAGGATAAAGGATTACTAGCGAGGCGAACTATTGGAAGCCGCTACCTTGAACCTTTTGTTAGTCTTAGACTACTGCTTTAACTTGTTATTCTATTTCTTTGGAACCACCAACTGAAATTCTTGATTTGTGTCTAAATCAACAATATCTTCCATTTGTGTCAGAAAACCCATGGTTTGTTTGACCACAGTCGGAACAAGCCCTAAAACTTTAATGTTATGAATAACTTTTTCACTGAAGTTTGACACAGTAGAGTCTGTCACCACTATGGACCTACGAAGATCTTCCTGAGCATGATCTTTCGCTACCACTCCCTTATGTAATTATTCACGAAAGAAAGTATCAACTTAGTTTGTAACAGAAGCTTCATCACGATTGAAATCAGTTTTTCCTTGATCGGATGGAGATTCTTGTAAAATAGTGTTGCCATCTAACTCCACATTAGGAATGTGATCAACAACATGAGCGTTAGTGGCAAGGTTATATGCGTTTGTATCTTCTATTTATGCATTTGCTACTGAAGAGGGTACAGAGGCAACAATGGTTTTAGGGTTTTTATCACCCTGATTAGTGAATTTTTTTTAATATCATAACCTTTTGTGTTTTATGTTTATCTTGCTTATTACTTGTAACCATTTTTCCATGCTTCAACTTGTTATATTGAGATATATGATTACCTTAAGTCTGACAGTTATTGCAATATTCAGGATGTTTTTCATAGACAACACCAACATGAAATGCAAACCCTTCCATCTCGACTAAAACATTGTCATGAAGAGGTTTTGATAAATCAACTTCAACAAGCAGCCTTGCATAATGTCCAAACACTCTATTTCTAGTAGGTTCATCTAAAGTAATAAGCATACCACCAACACAAGCAATTTCAATTAAAGTTTTTTGTCTCCAAAATTAATGAGGGAGATTAGTGAAACGAATCCAAAACTTGAGGATTATATTATTTCTAAGAGTCGGGGCAAAAATCTGAAACCCATTGTGACAAGGAAAGCAAATGATTCCAAATTTAAGATTCCAAGAACCCGCCGACCAAATGGAGGCATTTCCTTAATAGTCGAGAAGACAAATTCGAAGAAACCTTTGTCCAGCATAACAAGCTTCCAACTATTGATTTTCCAGAGAGGAATCAAAGTTTTCTGTAGCTGCTTTACAGTATGAGGTTTCTCTCCTTTCTTCACAATTGACCTCCCATGGAGGATACTTTTACATTCTTCAACTCCCTTAGTGTATTCATCCTCGGGGATTTCGATTGAAATTGAGTCTCCTTTTATACAAGGCTGAAGAAAATCGGGGAATGTGAAATATGTATTATTGCTCACTACTTGAGTGAAAGATAACTTATATTGTGCAGTGAAGTTTCTAGCAGCAACTTTGACGATTGTATCAACACCACCAACAATATTGATTGTTTTGAGAACCAAACTAGCACCCGACTTTTCGACTTGTACAACCAGTCCAATATAAAGAAGAAATAATAAGAGTCTTGTTTTTGCTAACTAGTCGACTAATCCACTCTTTTATTTTCATAGTATTTGATTTGACTTTTTTTGGTGGTGGCCGAAGTTCAAACCCCGGACCTTGCGTATATATTATGCATTGTTCATACCAACTGAGTTAAGTTTACCGGGACATTTGATTTGACTAATTGTAGTGGGTTTGAATACCCTTTGTACTCGTGATAATAAATTATTTTGCTTATAAAAAAAAATACATTGACTACTATTTCCTTCTCCGATATTAAATGTCTCATTTTTAATATTGATTTGTTTTATATATTTGTTTCTTTATGTTCGACAAACACATTCTTATTATATGTGTTATTTATTGTTGCTCCATTAATTACTATCAAGAAATGTAACTAGTAAACAAAGGTTCATTTTATCATTGAAATTAAAAAAAAAGAAAAGAATATGCTCATATCTTTTCTGTGTTTAAAAAATGTACATATCTCATGAAACACTTATATAATAAGTAAAAATAAAAGCTGCGGAAAAGAGATAGTAAAAATAACCATTTATGAGTGTAATATGACATGAATTAGCGTGTGGCTCTCCATGCTTCTCTGTTCTCACACGCATATATTGTAGGCTGTTTAGCAGAATGTTAATTCAATTCAAAGAGATTAATTAACAAAAGTTTGACCTTATCACTTTGGCCAAATGAGAAAAGACAAATGCCACGTATTATTGTGTTCAAATTCTATGTCAAAATATTATGAATTCATCACATTTTATATTTGGTAAGATAAAATTGACAAGAACACATCATGATTGATGACCAAGTGGGCAAGTGGTTGCATCAAGAAGTGCTTCTTTCACTCGTCCCACACACGGAAGAAAGACTCACTAACAACATTTATTTTTTTGTTGAAGAAATTCACTAACAACATTTTTTTGACATTAAAAGATTGGAGTGATTTAATTTACCATCAATGTAAAGATTGTTTCTACATTGGAACAATTCTTAAAACTCCAACCTTGCTTATAAACAAAATATATATAATTTGGTAGCTTCAAATATAAACAAAAAGTACTAAATTCACACTATTTTAGTCCATTGTTCCAAAAACAATCCTTGTTAATTCTCCTATTTTGAAAGATGAATACAAAGTCTCGATGCAAATTCAATGTAATGATTATTATAGTGCATGAAATTTTAGTCATTATAACTTTTCTATATATATATTTTTGAATAATTACTTTTTTATATATAAAATCAAAGACTATTAAACTAACTTATATTATAATATTAAAATTCGATTATTTTGCTTGTATATAAGCTCAAAGAGACTTCATCAATAGCATATTTAAAAAAAAAAACAGCATAAAAATTAAAAGCATGAGTTTTATTCTTGCGAGCATGTGCATGGAAGTAAGTGTGCCCTAACAAAACCTTCACCGTGTTGGCATTCTCTTCCATTGCTGACATTTGACTGGATCGTTTTCAACAGCTGTGATTTTCTGATCCAAGAAAACGTCATCAAGGTCCAATGAGAGCCATTGTAGGTCCCACTTTGTAGCTGTCTCCCGTACAAAGGCATGAAGGGTACTAAAAGAAATGGGTGGTCCATATTTGTTGGGTTGGAACTTGAAAAACCATCTTTATATTATATCCATGGTCCCATACTCACTCCCCACTAGCTATTTTTTATTTAATTGGTAATGAGTCTTGTGTCATGAGGGAATAAGATAGGATAGAAGGAAATTGGGAAAGGGATAAGATTCATATTTATTCATGTGCTGTTGAGTTGACTTGTGTACAACACTCCATAGGTGCTTAGAATTATTCATATAAATCCAAATATTCATGTTTGCATGTGATGTAATAACTAATAAGTTAACAAAACTAAGACAGGTGGTTCGATTTTGGTTGTTAATGATGCTTATGGAATGCCCTAATTAAGATGGGAGTTTAATAGTATGCTTTTAAGATATAGACTTCATTAGGTAAGAAAAACAGATTTAGGTCACTATACTAACTGCCATTTCAAAATTGAGTCTCTTAAGCATATAGTTGAAGTTTGATCTAATTAGTTTAATGCATAGTATAACCCATTTGTTCAAAAAACGTAGTCCTTCAAATGGAAGGATATATACTACATACATGATTGAAGAATAGTCCTTGATCTTGGATAGAAAAACCTTACATGCACAAAGATTAAAATGATTTCAAAACAATATTCAATAAAATTTCTTTCCACCATTTCATTTTCTTGAAATATGTTGTATATTGGCTTCAAATTGAGAATTCTGGAAAACCCTGAAATCGTGTCACGATTCTGGGCATCGTGACACGATTGGATTGGCAGAGAGGTTGATTCTTGAGATGGAAAATCGTGACACGATTTGGGAAATCGTGACGCGATTCAACAACTTCCTCACCAAGTTTACCTGAAAGGGACTGGTCACAACGGTTGTTCAGAGACAATCGTGGCGCGATTGGTCAAAATCGTAACACGATTTTGGACTGCTGTGACTAGTATTTAAGTGAATTCTGCACCATTTTTGAAGGAGAGCTGAAGCTAGAGGCCTAGGGTTCACAAAGGGGGGAACTTGAGGGTTCAGTATCTTTGTAAGGAGGGTCTCTAGGGTTGGGATAAACATTGTAATCACCTTGGGTAGTGAGATTACATCACTGGAAGGATCTAAAGCTTCCTTTGTGTATTTTCTAGTAAGATTCATATGAGTTTGGTGAGGGAAACAAAGGGTAGAGATTAGGATAAGGCTGATTTCTTGTAACCTCTTGTAACATCTTCTCATAGTGGATTGGAGAGCTGCTCTCTCCCCCAGAGTAGGTCATATTGGACTGAACTGGGTTACCATCTTGTGTGTGTTTGTTTATTTCCCTTTTAAGCTTGCTTATCTTTATGCTTGGCTAGTATTTTGTGTCATTGTTTTAGCTCTTGAGTGTGTTGTTGCTTGAAGGCACTTAGACCTAGGATTACCACTATCTTTTGCTCCACACATCTTTGTTTTTCATTGGTGTGATTCCGATCAAGGTTGATTTCACAACAAAATAAAATAGCAAAGAAAAAGAAATATAGTAAAGAAAGTCTAATAGTAGTAATTTGCATTTTAAAGATATCACAAGGACGAAACTACCAACTTCTATATGGAGGAATGAAAAGAGGAAATGAATGTAAAAAAGTAAGATATTATGTGGTTGGTAATAACAATTGGCCTCTTTTATCTTTGAGGAACAAAATTATATTTCAAAGAGGTGATTAATTGTAATTATGTGATTGACAAAATAATAACTTTATCATGGGGGTAGTTTATCCATAGAGAAGCAAGAGAGTTTGGCCTGATTTATTTTTGGATCGATGTAATAATCCTGTGAGTTTACAAAGAACATATTTCATATATAGTTTAATGTAACAGAATGGAGTGCTCATTATACTCTCATTTGTTTGCTTATTAGTGAAAATTATTTAGTTTATTAAACTTTGTTTTCTCAGATAAACCAACTCTACAACAAGGTTTGTAACTTTGCCTCAAAAAAAAAAGTTTGTAACTTCCTAAGCATTGAGTTTTGAATACTTTATGATTTTTTTGTAGCTAGTTGCTTAACGAAAATAAATGAACCCCCATAAATTATTTTTTAAATCAAATGGGGTTTATAGAAATGAAGCAAGCAAGTAATCTTCCTCGTCCCTCCTAAATGGGAATTAAAAATAAGTTTTAATGGAAAAGTTGCATTCACCTATAAAAAAAATAAAGGATAAGTTGTCCATAAATTACACAATTATCTCACAAGTAATCATCGGATTGGTTATCAACAAATCTTTGGTATTATTTTCTTGTTCATAGTTTGATTTGATAGTGATTCTTTTGCGCCATTTGGACAAGTTGTAGATCAAATTGATATTTTTTAACTCATTTACTGTAACGTATTCGCAGTAGGTTCAATTAATTTAATTAACCCTAGTTGGAAATCTATTGATTCAATTGGCACTAGCTAAGTAATGGATGATGTGCAACATTTTTATATATAGTACTACTTTAAAGACATTGATAATTGCGTATAGCAAAAAAATGGGAACATTTGTAACTTTTTTAATGTATTTTTTTTCTTTGAGGTAACTTTTCTAATGATGGAAGGTAGTAATATGCCTAGTCATAAAATAGATGTCTTGCTCTACACACACACAAAAAGAAAAGATGTATTGCCCTTTTCAGTTATGTAACTTTGATACAAAAATACAAATTTGGGGATAGACCAGTTCCCCACTCTGCATTTTGCATTGCATTATGTAATGAAGATCATTAGAAAAGAAGAAGTTTTTTTTTAAGAGGGCCAAGACAGAAATATTATAAGAACTGCCTTTGAAGTACAAGGACCGTCAAAAAAGGATTAAAAAGTGTCGACAGTAAAAAACCAAAGCGAACTGGTACTAAAAAAACTGAAAAGAAAGATTACATAAGAAGAGCAATGATAGGTAGACACCCCTAATGTGTACACCCATTTGTACCATTCGGGAAAATTAAGTTATCCAAATATATAGTTTGTGTAATCACATTTATTTAGTTGCGTGACCACATTTTTCAGCTTTTAAATGCTGGAAAAATAGTGGTCATGCAACTGAAAAAGTGTGGTCAGATAGATCATATATTTGGTTAACTGAAATTTTTTCGAGTGGTACAAAGAAGTGTCTACCTATCTTTATTCCATAGTAAACAATCTAACGTACATCAAATGATTAGACCACCACAAGCTAAAAACCATAGAAGAAAGAAGGTTATGCGTCATCAGCCCACCACCTAAGAATGAACCTTGATGTGTTCTAATAACTGCTCCAACGAAAGTTCCTTGTTACAAAAAAATTCTTGCATTATGCTCCATCAAGATTATCAATGAAAAGAACGAAACACCTAACAAACAAAGAACATGATTAATAGTTTCTGCCTTTCCGCACCCTCTCGGCAACAACAAGGAACCAGATGGCACCACTGAACGATGGATAAGATTGTCCTTGGTTGGGATCCTTTTATTCAACATTCTCCAAGCAAGTAACAATCCTTTTATTTAAGCCATTCTTCAACAAAACAAAAAAAAAGATCCTTTTATTTAAGTCTCTTTGACAGAGTAAACCATCAATAGAGTTATGAATCCAAGTCTATTTATCATCAACATTATGTTAGCGCATCAATCAATTACTTGCAAAGCAAGTTAGGTTCTTATGAATCTAGGGTTTTGATTTTAGAGGAATCAGAGAGAAAAAAGAAGGATTAGAAGAGAAGGTTTATTGTTTGTAATGTTGTAAATTCATTAGTTATGAAAAACACTTACAAGCAGAGCCGTTCCTACAAATCTGGAGGCTCGGTTCTGTAAATGAAAAGAGACATGTAATAAAATAAAAATGTATTTTTTTTTAAAGAACAATGTTCTATTTAAATTTTTTAAAAGATAAATACAAAGTGCCGTATATATGCGGTACACCCAAAGGTGAAAATCACTACCGTATACACGAGGAATCTCAAACCACCATCCCAAAAAAACACTCACCTAACACTTAGTAGTACTATTGAGCTATAATTTTTTTTGAGGCCCATACCTTGGGGTGACCCAGTTCCATTGAGCGGTTTGCACACCCCAAAGTCCGGCGCTGCTTACAAACATGCTTATATACAAAACTTATTCACTTGGCTTGCGTGACAAGTTATATCACAAGCCCTAACTAACTTTACTAAAAACTAGCTAAGACTAACAAACTTCTAACCAACTTGATTATGATGTGTTTAATCAAAACAAACTTTGATTAAAACACTAATCATATCTAAACTGAACTTGAATTAAAACTAACACACATTATAGTGAAAAAAAATGTAATCTAACAAAGAAACACATTGTTCCAATAAATCCTACTCCCATGCAAAATGACTCATTCTCCACCGCCACCCTTGCCCTTCAACACCTCATACGTGCCTTCTCATCTCAACTTCAGATACAAAGGGAAAAAAGACATCCAAATCTAGACCGCAAACATTCACCAAGAGATAGATTTGAGCATATAATATATTTTGATAGATTTGAGCATATAGGAGAATGAACTATAACAGTATAACCTTTTTCTTTTAGTGGAAAGAGATATAATTCTATAGATAAACAAGCCAACATTGAAAAAAATCAAGCTGGCTAGAATCAAAGTACATATAGAAATAAAGCTCAAACGGATTAACCCAAATTTTACATCGATTACAAGATAAACAATAGAGAACAAAAGAGGCATCGGAAACTAAAAAGTTAAACTAATTACATAACACAAGTTTTTCTCTTGGCCAAGCGGTTACCTGTGTTCAACTCCTGAAAAGGGTGTTGCAGGGAATCGAACCTGTAACACCATGTTAAAATGCTCTCACCCAAACCACTTTGCTATACTGTTTAAAGTGTCAATGGTCTACTTTGTTAATATATATAGTTGCTTTGAAAGTTTTGCCACACCAATATCAAATGTCTAGATCCGCCCCTGATAGACAGAATGGATGAAACATTAAACCAGAAGCTCTTGGTTGCCTCTAATTTCATATAGGTTGGCCAAGCTCAATAGGCTAGAAATGTATAAGAAAATTTTCTCCTATACAAAATTGCTCACTCTCATGACTGACCAAAATACCCCTAACGTGAGTTAACTTACGCTCAGTATAACCAACATGAGTTAACTCACGTTGGCCTATAACCTATATAAGTTAACTCACGTTGGTAACAAATACATGGAAAGGTGAACTTCAAATATTTCAATGATAACTAGATTAAGTTTCAATAAGGATAAGAAATTACCGGACAGAAAGTCATATTTTCTTTGCTTACTAACAACACGTGCTGAAACACAAAGCAGTTGTCTTATCAGTAATTAGGAAAAGGTCTCAATGCGCAAACATCACATAAGTAAACATGCACAAGGATCAATCTAATGGACATACAAAGTAGCAGTTTTACAACCTACTTACGGCAAAGGTCAAATATCAAGTCTTGTGTTGGTTTACATTTTCAATTTTAGGATTGCCAAGTGCAGACCAAAAACAAAACAAAAAAGGATCTACCAAATTGCATGGTTTGTTGTGTTCGGAACGTGATTTAATCACGTAGGTTATAGGTTAATATGAGTTAACTCACGTTAGTTATACTGAACGTGACACGTTGGGAGTATTTTTGTCTGTTTACATGGGAGAGAGCAATTTTGTATGGGCGAAGAGCAATTTTCAATGTATAAACATGTAAGATTGGGCTAGTCCACTTACTAGTTCTCACTGGGTTGTGAATAAAGTTCAGCTTAGAAATATTTTACTTCCTACCCCTCACATATTAGCTTGAAAAAATTTCCAAACGTCTTATTTTATTTTATTTTCTACCAAACATCTATTCTACAATTTTTTTTTGAATTTTCAGAAAAATCAAACACTGAATTTGCTGAATTTTTTATAATTAGCTACGGTTGGACCATGACCAAATCTTCAAAGTTTTCTTCCAAATTTTTTGGATATTTGAATTTTCCCAAATAAAAATATAGTTTCACAAATGTCAAAGATTGATTCTTTTTTTGGGAGATTATACATATTTTGAATCTCAAATTGAGTTTTCCAAAATGTATTTTTTTTCCACAAACTCGATTCTTTTAATTTTTTCGAATAATTATTTATTTTTATCTTGGGAAACACTTTTTTCATTCAAAAAGTAATAAATTCCGAAATCTCATTCCGGTGGGAGAGTTTTCTTTCTTTAAAAATGTCAAGACAAATTTAAGATTTTATGAGATGTGTAGGAGTATAAATTCGGATAGAATTAAAACTCTACTAGTTTTAACCTTGTATACGCGGTGTGGCACACCACGTACTCTAATAAATCACAAGTGATCTATGGAAGAAGTTTTAAATCAACAAATGTCTATGTAAAGATCACATCAAACTCTAGAGAAGGAAGAAATTTGTCATATTCAACCATATGCCAAATATCAATTACAAATACTACTTTTAGCCATGACAAGGAACATGGTACGTACTTCTCTCGCAAAGTGCAACTTTGGAGATAACATAACAGAGTGTGACCTTGGACAATAATTTGACAAAATAATATGGGTCATCGTCGGCAACAAAATAAATCAAGTATGTCTTCCAATATTTGACCTAAAAAGTACAAGAGAATCATTTCTTATCTACTACTATACAAGAGAAATTAATGACTAAAAAGTACATGCAACACGCAAAAAGAATTATTAGTTGCAACAAGTAAAAAGTACAAACAGTGATAAAGATTCTTAGAAATTGTGATTGGATCTAACTCTAACACAACTCAATGTTCATATTATCATTTATCCGATGTAAGACTTTTTAACAAGATAAAATAGACTTAAACACGAGGCAAGAGTAATTTACTTATGCATGTAAGACAAAAACACTTAAATCTTTTATTTTATAAATGGATTTGAAGTATTTATCACTTTAGTCCAATACCTTAATTTAATCATGCAATCACATCCTAAAACATCTATTTTTACAGTTTTGTTAAGAAGATAAAAACAAAACACAAAGGGGACCTAATGATACACACACGACAAACAACTTATAAATAATAATAAATTCTCACTGTGTTGAGTCATGTTTGGCAAACAAATTTGCATTCAAGTGACCCTTTTTCACAGCTAAGATGCTTTGTTTGAACGTCTAAATTAGCTTTGATTCAACTTTCATCATTTAAAATTCCGTGTGTTTTGCCTGTCAATTTCAGTTTTGAACTTTTGATGCATCTACAAATTTGAAGTCCTGCACATAAAGTTAGCAAAACATTTTCAAATAATAGTTCATTTATTGGGATTCTTACAAGAACTAGGATTGCAAAAAGTTTACACCGGGACATAAGGTCATCAACTTTATTTGTAAAAAAATTAATAAACTTTACTCATTATTTTTGTCATGAAAAACTTTATTCTTTATTTTATGTACGTGTCTCCTCTCAAACTAAACTACTAAAGTATATGCATATACCTTTGCAATTCAAAAATCAAAGTGGTTTAAATTAGTTATTAACATTGGATAACAAATCCACTTGAATTGCTCCGGTGGTGGTGTTGCCTAACTTATCTTAAATCTTAAAGTATGTTCTTTCTCAAAGACTCAGTTCAACTATACAATTTGGTTGGACTTGTTTAAACTCTTAAAAAAAAACATTGGAAATATTTTCATGATAATCATAAGAGATATATGTGCTCGTTTGATTGTGGATTGGAAGGCATTAAAAATGAGTTTCCGGTCAGAAGTGATTATTCTAACCCATTTATAGGTTGTTCCAAAAGCTACCACTGAGTAGCTTCTATAAACCCATTTATGCATTCAATGCCTGCCGTACCAAACACATGTTTCGATAAATACACACTCAAAATAATTTTGATCAAAATTATCCAAACATAAATTACATTCTGTTCAATTCACTTTATATCAAAACCAATTTTACAAAATTAATTTTTATCACCGCGGAATTAAACACACATGCATAAACATTGCTTTCAACTTTACAACGACACAAATTTCATTTCAAAATAATATCAACAACTCCAAATATTCATAATATAAATAGTTATTCCCTAAAAGAAAATAGTTATTCTAGTAAAGAAATGTAACATCACATCTTTGCTAAAAAATGCAATATCACACCTCAAAGTTATATCATATTTACTATCCATAAGGTTGAATCAGCTGATGACGGTTCCTAAACATCCATACATATAAGTTATATTATATTATACATAGCTCGAACTCAAATTATTTGTTTAACAAGTTAACTTTTGACTCAAATTCCACTCCTTTAATTTATTAACCACATTCAACGAATTAGTCATCACATGAAGTCTCCAACTAATTTTAAATTGTTACATTTCATTGCCAACCCTACTATTCAATCACACATATATCTTCAAGATTCTTTATTTAAAAATTTAGGATATTCTTTTGTCGAACATAAAAAGTATTATATTCTCTCTGCCAATGTTGTTTTTGCATGGTCACAGTATATCATGTGATCATTACAAAAGAGATTCAACAAAATAAAATAATCACAATCAAATATATTTTGATGGAACCTGTTCTGTTTGTCACAATCACAGTATCTAATATCTATCCATGCTTCTGTGAAGTAGTTTGTTTACAACCTGGTTTCTTCTACCACAAAGTTTCTTTCTGCATAAAAACATTATCATCTTCTTTATGCACATGGGTTTACTAAATATATATATACAAAAAAAAAGTGTTCAACATAATTTACTCAAAAAGGAAAGAGATATTTCCAATATACATGTCATGTTCCAAATACAACATTTGTTACATACATTCTTAATTTTACAACATCAAAGATATACATATACTACTTCCAAACTTTCTATTTTTATGAAACTTTTTTTCTCCTTCATACCATTTCTTATAAGTTACAATCAACTTTTTCACCACTTCATAGAAATGAAACACCTGAAAAAAATACATTCCCTATATTATACATATTGAGCTAATTTTATCACAAGATGGGATAAAAAGCCAAAATTTCTACACACACATAAAAGCTCAAAAAAAACACTAATCAAGAGGTTGTTGCATTGTCACAACTAAGGGACTTGTGACAATGTGTTTCCCATCAGACCAAACTATGGAACCACTCTTCAATAAAGAACTTCCAGGTGAAAGCTTAACTTCCCTAGTTTGTACCCTAACAAGAAAGTTCAATTTCTGACCAACCCTTCTAAAAGGTAACATATCTGGCTTCACAGTTACCACCATTCCTTCAGGAGGATTAATTGTTACTTTGTAAACTGATTTTGGGTCACCAACATTTGTCACAGTCCTAATAAAATGTGTAGACATTTTATGTTTTCCATATTGTTGAAAAACTGCAGATAATGTTGGATAATTCAAGTTACCAGAATGTCCTGCTTTTTTAGCATTACTACAATCTGCAATTTTCCTTGTGATCACTTTAATATTCGTAGTGGTGTAATTTGAGTTACACAAGAAATCAACATAATCATAGACTGAAATGTCATAAACCAAACCAGGATCCAATGCTTTCTCAGGGTGAACATGCCCAGCTCCATAATCAAACACCGTTGAAACGTTCCCGTTAGATTCATCCAACATTGGATCGCCTTTGTTATCGACAGTATAAGCAGTAGTCATAAGAGCTGATTTAATAGCTGCTGGACTCCAATCAGGGTGAGCTGCTTTCAACAAAGCGGCTAAACCAGAAACATGAGGACAAGCCATAGATGTACCGGATAATATGTTGAATTCAGTTCTTCTATGATCAGAAGCACTGCCAGAAGGTCCAACTCGATCCGGCCAAGCAGCTAGAATGTTCAAACCAGGTGCAATAACATCTGGTTTTAAAATGTCAGGCGATTCAGGGTTAGGCCCTCTCGCTGAGAATGACGCCACCACAGGAGCTGGCCTAACCCCAAGCCTAGTACCTTTAAAAACAATAGTCGCGGTTGGCAATGACCGCGACTTAGCTCCATCGGCGATGTAACTCCTGATTACATCGCCGCCTATAGCCCCAACGGCCGTCGCAGGCAACACGTGGCTATCGGCTACTAACCCTTCACCATCAAACACCCCATTAGCTAAAATCATACCAATCCCACCTGCTTTCTTCACTACTTCACCTTTATCACCTCTTGAATTAATCCCTCTATCACAAACAACAATTTTTCCTTTTACAAACTTAGGATCCAAAGAACCTGCTAAACAAAGTGAAGATGAATAACCATCACCACCTTCTCCACCACCATGTTCGCCGCTGCCGGCATACACAACCGGGTACATCCGACCCGGAGTTAAACCTGGCCCACCATAGATACTAACTCCATTTATAATCTTACCATTTCCAAGCTTCACATCAGCAGGAAAATCTCTATCAATTGTCCCAGCACCGACAGTTGCCACCCACGGAGCTACATTGGTAACAGTGAGCCCACCAGGCCCACCGTTACCAGCTGATGCCGAAACAAATACTCCGGCATCAGAAGCTCCAAAAGCACCAATAGCAATGACATCAAGATGGTACGGTACAACAACACCACCGACACTGAGAGAAACCACGTCAACACCATCAGCCACGGCGGCGTCAAACGCCGCAAGTATATCGGAGTCAAAACAACCACCGGTCCAGCAAACTTTATAAACGGCGAGACGAGCCTTCGGAGCCATACCGGCGGCGACACCTTTAGCATAACCCAAAGTACTCGCCGGAGAAACATATCTCCCGGCGGCGATTGAAGCAGTGTGAGTTCCATGTCCGTCGGAGTCTCTAGCAGAACGAAACTCAGTTGTTTCATTCATCTTCCCGCTTGTAGCTTCATACCCGCCGGAGAAATACTTAGCTCCGATGATCTTCCGATTACACGCCGTCGCCGGAAAATCTTTCCCAGCAACGCAACTTCCTTTCCATTTCGCCGGAATAGGACCAAGTTCACGGTCATTGAAACTCTGTCTCTCCGGCCAGATTCCGGTGTCAATAACTCCGATAACAAGATCGGACCCGAAATCAGTTTCATGGAGCAACCCAGTTTTCGCGGCGGTTTTTAACCCGAGAAACTCTGGTGAACGTGTTGTGTGAAGTGTTCGGATTTGTTCGGGTATAATAGTGATGACGTGGCTTAGTTTTTGAAGATTTTGAGCTTCTAATTGTGTTAGTTTTGTTGAGAAACCGTGGAAAACGGTGTCGTATGTGTGGATAATGTTGTTTGAGGTTGTTTTTGTGATTGATGAGAGTGAGGATTCGTACCAATTTTTGTGAGTTGGGAAAATGGATGGTTTGGAATTGTGTTGGACTTGGATTATGAAGGTTTGTTTTTGTGGGGTGGAAGTAGAAAGTGTGAGTGTAGTAGTGAAGAACAAGAGAATAATGAGGTAAGGAAATGGTGCCATTTTGAGAGGGGTGTGATGAGTGGAAGAGTTGTTTTGGTGTGAACAAAATTTAAAGAAGATAAAGTAGATTTGAGTGCATGTGTGTGAGAGTGAGAGTGAGAGTGTGAGTGGAGGAAAGGGAAGGTGAATATTATTGTGTTTAGTGCGAGTGTTATTGTTAGCTACAATAGTACACGGTTAATTCAAAAAATAAGCTACAATAGTACGATGTAGTGATGTACTCTCTGCTTAGAATACTCGTAATAAGAGACGTATAATACCACTGTGACACTGTTGTTTAAGTTAAATGATAGATATTTGTATGAGTGAGAGTGTGAGAGTAGAGTGGAGGAAAGGGATGGTGAATATTATTTGTACTGTTGTCTATGAAGAAAAAAAGGAGCAATGTTTTTTCAACATTCTAATCTTAAGTCAATAACCATTTAATAATCGTATAAAAATGGTGATGTCTACCTTACCCCTAATGAATTGGGGTAATTTATCTCCAATTATAAGTAGAGTTAACAAGTCTTTATCCCCTGTAATATATATCATTTTCGGTTTTCCCCTGTAATTTTTTTTATTTACCCCCTTATAATCTTTTTTTATAGAATACCCCCTATAACAGGTCATTCAAAAAACACTTTTTTTTTTCTTCAGAAATTTTCGTTTTTGAATCGCCTATTGTTAAAAAAATAAAATTGCAGGGGGTGAATAAAAAAAACTACAGGGGAAACCCGAAAATGACCTATATTACAGTGGGTAAAGACCTATTAACCCTTATATGTGTGATTCAGTTTTGAAATGAAGACGATGAAAATCACGTGTTGAATGAAGGAGATGAAGAAGTTTGATATTTTTTAGATGAAAATTGTAAATGATAGTAAGAATAAAGATGAAGAAAATTGTAAATTATATTACTCTCAATTTATCAAGGAGAAATGTAGAATACTTCAATGGATGCATGCTTGTTAACATGTTATAGAGTTGGTGCGCAAAACACGTTTTCCATTTCTCTTTTACATTTTGTGGACGATACCTTGTTGGTGGAAGAAAAAAGTTTGACTAATGTAAGCGCTTTGAAGGATGTTCTTGTTTTGTTTGAGGCAAGATCGAGACTAAAAGTTAATTTCAATAAGATTATGTTGGTTGACGTTAATATAGTTGATTCTTGGTTGCGAGAAGCGCCATTGGTGATGAATTGTAAAACGGGACGCATTCTTTTCTTTTATTTGGGGATGCCTGTTGGTGGATCTTCACGTAGCTTGAATTTTTCGTATCCGTTGGTTGAGCGCATAAAAAGTCGATAGTTGGGTTGTAAGAGTCGTCATCTCTCTTTGGGGGGTTGTTTGGTCCTTATGAAGTTTGTCATGTCCTCTATTCCGGTTTACTTTCTCTCCTTTTTCAAGGCTCCCACATGTATTGTTTCTTCTCTTGATTTTTTTTGTTTTTTTGTTTTTTTTTGGGGGGGGGGGGGGGGGGGTTTTTGGTA
>Ga0228710_1003668_pt1 | contig 24358 bp, 12 predicted proteins | sample MedpolnodulmetaG_FD_177995 | JGI IMG/M metagenome (GOLD analysis project Ga0228710, IMG submission 177995) | Root nodule microbial communities from Medicago polymorpha collected in Santa Monica, California, United States - pink nodules | ecosystem: Host-associated > Plants > Roots > Nodule...
TATTGATAATGAAATCAAGTTATTTCTTAATATTATATTATGCTATTGTTATTCTTAAAATTTATTTGTGGTTTATAGCATTAGCAATTAACCTCTCATTATTGTATTTATGACACTAGAAATGACAATAAAATGGTTTCAATGCAAATATATATATGACAACATGTATTGCATTTAAATAAGGATGTAACATTCTTCCCTAAATTGAAGCTGGAGAGAATCAAACCTGAGACTTTGAGGAGATGCATAAGCCAATACCACCAATACAACCCAAGTGTGTTCCAAAATTTGAAACTTCAGATAAAAATTAAACAAATGACACCTAAAAACTAACAAAACAAACCATTACAGTGTTGAGACTTCCATGGGAGCATACATTGAATTATATCATCACATTAGGCTAAGAGCAACAACGCAAGTGAGCTTCATATAAATTAGGTATACGACTCATCTAACTTATATGTTGGTCAACATCTACTCTTGAATCCAATATGAAATTTTAACACTTGACACATTAGAATCTCTCCATTAAGTGTGAGACTCTCTGTATCTATGATCTACCACTAAGTCCCACTTTTGCTCCCCCGCAATATTGAACCACGATAGGATACCACAGTTGGAGGATTTGAATCGATACATTGGAGAAAGGGCAACCACACAAGTGAGAATGATACCACATATTCAATCAAAATTTTAAGGCTTAAGTATATAAGATTTTTCACTTATTTGTCGGTCAACCTCAACTCTTTTATCCAATATTGGGCTTTACTAGACACTTGATACATCACAATATTCTCTCTCTTAAAGTATAACGAAATTCTTACGCGTGCTTGACACGGGTGTCCATACTAGTTTCAATCCCTTTCTATTCAAAAAGTACACATGGCATATCTAAATGTCATTGTTTTCTCAATATCATTAATGATGTGCTAAGTAGACTAATGTAGTAATTACTTTCAAAGTCAAATTATATGGGAATCATATTTCAAATCACACAATATCCTTCGCATTCCATTGTTATCAAAACAATAAACAAACTTCATATGTTTGACTAACACTATTAAAATAATATCTTCAAATTTCATGGGAATCAAATCAAAAGTCAGCAATAAAATTAACCATCTTTTGTGCAGAAATTAATAGCCATATAATTGTAATAATCCCGCTCAAAATTCAGCAATCAAAATTCAATTGTAGATAACACACGTTTATCCTCCATACAATTTCATCAATCAAATTAACCTTCTTTTTGACAAATAATATCCCATATTCTCTAAAACCTTAACCAGCTCCTCAATTGTAGCAGCAATGATGCTATATAATTGTACTTTGTATCCTCTCAATTCAATCTTACAATTCTTACTCTTATTTGTTGGAATATCCTCTCAATTGTAGTACTTTTCATTATGTTTTACACATGCTTTGCAATTGCTTTATCTATTTTCTATTATAGTGACACTGAATTCTCCTCATTTGATTTTCAATCTCATGCATGCATGATACAGAGAAACATGTGTTTTCAATGAAGCAAACATTTTATAATGAAATATGTAAGTCATGATGTTGCTCTAATGAGGTGGATTGGTCATTCTAGAGTAGCGAATTGTAATTATTATGTGTGTACATCTTGCTAATTATTATTTTTTTGAAAAATTGTTAATCTAAATTTTAATCTCATTTGTTTTACAAAATAGTCATGAACATAATGAAAAACTCTCAAGGATATATCGATCTTTTATCATGGGCTGCATTGGTTCAACCTTCAAGCCATTTTTTTTATTGAATTTTTCACTTACAACCATCACGTATGCGTTTATCATCGTTGAAGGATCATTATTTTATCATGATTTTTTTTCAATGTAGATTTCCATAACATAATTTGTTGAAGATACTATATCAAGAATTAATTTTGATACTGCACAATGCTGATAACCTGACTAATGGAAGTAAATTTTTTTTTTGGGATTTGATATTGAAGATCCAACCTTTTTCTTTGTACAAGAAGATTCATCCTTTTATTTATGTTAGAATGATATCTTTTACTATTTCTGTTTATGATTTCATTATAACTAATGATAGGTTCATTTAAATGTTTTTGTGAAAAAAAAAGCTCCTTCAAATGTATCAATTGGAGTGCTAGGCTAATTATATGCTAATTCATAGTATCAATTGTAAATCAAATTTATGATACCCTTTCCATATATTTGCATTCGGGTACACACCCTCCACATTGAATTTTCCATCAAAACCAATTCATCCGTTATATTTACAAAAAAATTTCATCCATCTACAATCTACAAGCTTGGCACCTGATATTTCAGTCTCAATACATACCTTCCATATACCCTCTCTCTATTTTAAGAAAAGAAATCATTTGATTTATTATTACGATCAAAATGATATCTAGAAATTCAATTTCATGATATTAAATCAAACAAGAAACTGCCCTTAAAAAAAAATCAAATAAGAAACTATCAACTGCCAATTAATGAAATTAAATTAAAATAATTCAAAACTTATAATAGTCCTATAAAAGAATGTTGACAATTGATCTAATTTAAGACCATCGTAGAATTGTTTCTCACATATTAAAATCAAATTAAAACCAAAATAAAATAGTGAAAGGTAATTTTTTTTTGTTACAGAAAGGAAATGAAAGTAACAAAACAAATTTATTTTCTCCTGTTCTACTCTCATCAGTATTACTGTTTTTCAAGAATGGTTTTGAGAACGGTAAGAAGATCAAGAACACCTTTAGTTCCTACAATTACATCAAATTTTATTGTTGATTGCATTAGACTGTTCCCCTTCATCATGGCTTGTCATCATAGTTTAGGGTTTTATAGCTTATAGTTGGATTTTTAGCTGCACAACATAAAATAAGAGGGACAAGGTTAGTTGTCACAATGGAATTTGTTGAGAAATTGATTTTGAAGCTGAAGGAAGGCATAAACGAAAGGTTTTCTTCATAATTTGATTTATATTATTTGCTCCTCGTGATTTAGAGGTATAAACAATTGTTTATTAAATGTCATTTTTGAAAATGCTTCATTTTAGACATTATTTTCATCATATATGAACATGATCTTATTCATTAAATTTCTTTTGCTATTAACCTTAAACATATTTATTTTCCCATATATTTGTTTGCGAGTGACCATATAGCTATTCAATGTTTCTCAAATTCATGAAGAACTTGTAAGATTTATAGTATATCAGTTTTATTGACTTTAATTCCTTCCAATTCGGTCGTATTTCTTCTAATTGGGAGGAAACTCAAAACGTTATTGAGATTTCTTTTATCGGTTTTGTTTACAATGTGTTCGTTATTTTGCAGAGACCTCTATAATATTGAGAACAATGTGGTTTCCTATCTATAGTATTCATTTCAAGGTTGTATCCTATATTAACTGCCAGGGCCAATCTTTAGTTTTTTTTTGTCTCATTTTATACTACGAATCATATGGAATGTGTGTGTATTTTAATCTTTTCAAGGAGTTTGTTCATTTTTCTTCTTTGTTTATTTGGTTTTGTGTTACATTATCAAAATTTTGAATTAAGGTTTCATTTTTCTTTGTTGCAACTTCTCTTCTGGATTCTTAAGTTTCTTTTTTGACAAGTTCTAGATTCTTAAGTTGTGAAAGCTTTTCTGAATTTTATTACTATAATTATTTATGAATTTTGCTCAAACAAAATTTGACTTTTTATTGTAACTTTATTACTAAATTATGTGTTCTCACTGAATTTCATATATTTTATTTGCAGTATTAAATAAATACAGACATTTGAAAAAAATTACCTTTATTTTAAAATGAATTTTTGTTCGAACCAGTCAACCGAACCAAACCGTCCATCTTTGCTTTAGTTTGGTTCGTTATCACTTTTGAAAAATGCTAAAACCCAAACTGATGTAAAATTTGGTCATTTTAAACATTTTTTACTTAAAATTGAACCAAACCGAATAATTACACCTCTAGCTGTCACACGTTTTTGTTTGAACTAGTCTAACATTAATGTTAGACTAATTGATGTTAGATAAAAAGAAGTTAAACAACTGACACCAAAAAACTAACAAAATAAATCATTATAATGTTGGTACTTTTCATGGAGCTTAATTGAGTTGTATTATCGTATTAGACTATATGAAAAACCACTCAAGTGAGATCAATATTACATCTTCATTCAAAATATTTAGGCACATATATATGGATCATCTCACGTATATGTTATTTAACATCTATTACTCCATCAATTGTAGACCTTTAAGTCATATTTAACATATTAACATTTATTCCCTAAGTGTGAGACTCTTTGTGTCCGTAATAATATGACATAGTCAAATAAGGTCAAACAGAGGCACAACAAGATCAAAGAGGTGGATTGATGGTGATTTAATGGAGGGAGATTTATGTTCCTTTATTTCGTGAGAAGAGAAAAAGAAAATTAAAAAAAGAAAGAAGGTGAATTTTTTTTTGAGATTGAGATAAATGATACTGGTAAAAAATATTGTGTGTTTTGTCCATGAGGTTATAAAGAATAAAGTGAGTCAAAATAGTTGGAGATTTTTGAGTGATTAATTTTCCAAAAATTAGACTTAATTAAAAAAACACAATAACATTTAATAAATTCTAATAAGCACATACTTTGTTAATTCATCATAACACATTAGAATTTTTTTATGGGTAAATCTTACCAAAGATACAAAATGAAGAAATTTAAAATAATAGAGATTGATTAAAAAAAATTGCATGAAAGCGAACAACAACCAAAAATTTAAATATAATATAAAAATTAAACATCTACTTTTATATTGGTCATCTTATTTATATGTGTCGCAACATCTACTATTGCACCTAATGTGGAACTATAAACCACAATTGACACATTAACATAACTTCCTTAAGTGTGAGACTTTTTGCATCTGTGATCTGGTGACATAACCAAATAAGGTCAGACAGAGGCATAGCATGGTTAAAAAGGTGGATTGGTGATAATTTCATGGAGAGAGGTTTATGATTTTAACATTCACGAAAAGAAAGAAATGAAATTAGAAAAAGAAAGAATATAAAAAAGTAATTTGAAAATGAGAGAAATGATAGGAAAAAAGCTACGAGTGTTTCATCCACAGAAGTATTGAAAAGTGAGCAAGTTATTAATAATTGTATGGTTTAGTTGAAGAAGTTGAAGATTTATGAGTATTTATTCTACCTAAAAAAATAAACTCAGTAAAACACATGCATTTTTTCATTGTTAGATCTCACCAAAAAGCAAAAGTGAATGTATTTTAAATAATAGAAGTTGGATAAAAATATTTGCATGAAAGTGAGTGACATTCAAAAACGTATAATATAAAAAATTATGCAAACGAAATTCAAAAACTAACAAAACAAATAACCATTATGCTCAAAGTTCTTAGAGTGCCACGGTAAGTTTGATCATCACATTTGACAAAGAGAAACCCCACACGTGAAGTTCACACCACGTCTAAATTCAAAACCATAAAACGTTGGGTATATTAGTCATTTCAGTTATATGTTGCTCAATATCTACTCTTACATACAATGTAGAAGTTTAAATGACACATGGCACATTAATGTCTTTTTCTTCAAGTGTGAGACTATTTGTATTTGTGATATAATGAGATAATCAAATAAGCTGAAAGGTAAAACAAGGTAAAAAATGTGGTGGTGGCGGTTTCATAGGGATGTCTGTGTTCCTTTGTTTCAAAAGAAAAGAGAAAGTAAATTAGAAAAAGAAATAAGGTGAAAAAGGAATTTGTACACGAGACAAATGATAAGGAAAAACCAAGGACTGTGGGCTTTATTTGTGAGAGTATATGGAACATAATGCGTTGCTGGTAATTTTTATGAATTAGTTGAAGAAGTTGGAAATTACTGGGTAATTATGCTATCAAAATAATATATTCATTAAATACTTATCACATTAATTTAAAATGTCTAAATATGTATTTTGTCAACGTAGCAAAACATGTCTACATTTTTCCAAATTAAAATCGGACCAAAAACCAAAAGTGAAGGAATATAAAATAATAGTGGTTGAATAAAAAATTGCTTGAAAACGAATAACATCCCAAAACTAAAATTGAAGACACAAAATTAAACAAATGACACAAAAAAAAATAACAAAACAAATCGTTATAATGTTGAGAATTTCGCGGTAACATTTATTGGATTGTATTATAACATTAGGCTAAAAGAAAGTACACAAGTGAGATTGACATCACAACTTCACCCAACATCTTAAGCCATTAGATATACGAGTCATCTCACTTATATGTTGCTCAACATCTACTATTACATTCAATGTGTTATTTTAACTCACATTTGACACATTGACATCTCTCCATCAAGCATGAAACTCTTTGTGTCCACGAACCACTTCCGCTCCCCAAAAATGTTGAAGCGGATATGATGTCACCATTGGAACTTATGGGGAGGCAGCAGTTGAGTGAATCAATATATTGCAGAAAGACTAATCACACAAGTGATAATGATGTTACATTTTCATCCAAAATTTTAAGACTTAATTATATGAATTTATTTTTCACTTATTTGTTCTTGAACCTCCAATATTTTAGCTAATCTTGAGATTTAATTGACATTTGTTACATCACAATAGGATGACAAAATTGTAGTCTATGTTTGACACGGGTGTCCATTCTAGTTTTAGTTAGAGTCATCAAACTTTAAATTCACATCTTAAACCCGTGTTAGGCGTAGTTGTCACAAGTCAAGGTCAATGCTACAACGCTGACGTGGCAAAGTCGGTGCTAACAACGCATGTTAATGCCACGAACAGTGCTTACGTGGAAAGCAAAAAAGCGAAATGAGAATTCTGAAATGCGATCACTCGCGCGTTAATATAAATTCTTTATCACTGTTTTATGGCGCCTAATTTCATTTCAACAACACTGAACTGAATCTTCTCTTCAGAGCGATAACAGAATAGTGTGAGAGAGAAGATAAACGCTGAAACTTTTCATTCAGATTTATAGGGTTTCATTTCTCATTTTCCGTTTCGATCTTCGCAATCGCAATGCAGAAGCTAGGAGGATTTCCAACCTCGAAGAGCCTCGATAGATTCAAATCGTTGTACGGTTCAACTTCGGGAACCGCGAAACCGTTATCATCATCGATCTCTGCGCGTCAATCTTCAGATTCCGTTTCATCGGGAAGTTTCGCGAATTTGAAGCTAACCGCAGGTTTTGATTCTGATTTCACTTCGATTTCCGGTTTTTTTATGCTTCTATTGATTGTAATCGGAAAATTTGAGCGTAATGTTGCAATGCGTTGTTTGATTTCTTCGTGTGCAGAGAAATTAGTGAAAGAGCAAGCTTCGGTGAAAACAGATCTTGATATTGCGGTATGATATGACTCTAATTTGTGATTCTGTGTGTAATTTAAGAAGTAGAATGCTTGAATTTTGAAATGTATGAAACTTAGGGTTTTGTTTTGTTGTTGTAATGAACGGTTATTAATTTCTTGCTGTTAATTTGAAGAATACTAAGCTTAAGAAATCTCTGGAGCATATTCGTGCATTAGAAGAAAAATTGCAGAATGCTTTTAACGAAAACGCGAAGCTTAAGGTGAAACAGAAGGAAGATGAGAAATTATGGAAAGGACTTGAATCTAAGTTCTCGTCGACTAAGACTTTGTGTGATCAACTAACTGAGACTCTTCAACAGTTGGCTGGTATCGTTCAAGATGGTAAGTATGAAGATTCACTCACTCGGTTTTTCCTATTTTGCTTTTTGTTCCTTTTTTCGTATGTAATTAGGTAATTGTTTCTTTTATTGCGTCTTGTTATAGCTGAAAAAGATAAAGAAAAATTGGAAAATAAACTCTCAGCAAGTTCAGAAGCTCTTGAGAGTTTGAATGAACAGATGAATGGTTTGTCCTTGAAGCTAGATTCTACTGAGGAAACAATAAAAGCTCGTAAGTTCTTTTTGTTAGTTTTAAATTTAGTTAAAAAGTTGATATGAAAAATTGATTGGTTCGACGTTCTGAATTTTAATGAAATATATTGTTATCCTCATTACAGGTGATAATGAGCTAGAGAAGCTGAAATTTGCTGCTGAAGAAAGGGAAAAGTTTCACAGTGATGAAAAGTGCAGAGCTGCAAATGTTATAGAAGAGAAGGGTGAGAGTTAAATTGAAAATGACTATTTTGAAGAAATAATATGCAATGTATTGAATGTTTTATATCAAGAATAGGAATAATTAATGATGATATAGTGAAACATGAAGGATGTCTAAAAGTTTTGGTCCAGTAGGTTTCAAAAGTTCTGTATGTGTGTGTGTGTGTCTAATGAATCTAGGAATGAATGATATATTTAAGTAATTTCATGTTAGAAAGGTCATTGATCTTTTGATCACCCAGGGTCTTACATTCAGTTTTTTTGTGTATATTACATACAATATATTGTTTGTTGATAGTTTATCATCTTATGTAGTATTTATTCTTTAGTGAGTCTGATTTAGTGGTAGGGATACTCTTTCTTGTATAAAAATCTAAGCTTTCATTATGGAACTCTAGTGGAAGTTGGCATAAAGTAGTGTTTTTATTTATTTTTTTATTTTTTCACCAATGCATAAAGTAGTGTTAATCATCTTTGTCTGGATTTCAAACCCTGAAGACATTTCTGTGAGTTGGCATGTTAGAGAAGTATTTTTTTGTCATACTTATTCAAGGTAAAAATATAGAAATAGTCTATAAAATAGAGCCTGTAATTTTAATCATTAATCAATAATATTCTGATTAGTCAAACCTTTCAAGTTGCTACCAAAGCTCTTGATCTGGGATGCTTTGCATCTGCATCAAAACGTTAGCTACTTCAAACACACTAAATAGGAAACTAAAGCAGAAGACTCTGACCGACGTAGTTTGAAAGTCATCTTTAACTAATGCTTCTGGTGAGGGTACTTAACCAAACAATCAATGTCTCCCCCGCCACCATAGGGATGTTAGAATTACCGATAGTCTGGTTTTGAATTGAATTGGCGCGTTTGTGAATGAATATCTCAAACATGGTATTGAATTTAGCCAATGACCTTTCTGCTCATCAACAACCAGAGCCATCTAGAACTCCTCATTGGTGGTCTGTACATTGTTCAGGTAACTAGGTAGGTCACGGTCAGACATCTTAAGTGTGCTAGGCTTTGGTCTGACTCATACAGCTGGCAGTATATCATTAGCATAACCATTTTAAACCTTTTCCAGGCATCATAACATGTTTTTGAAGGACGAAAATGTAGCATGAATTTGGTTCAATCTACTATCATACGTCTTCTTATTTCTTAGTGAGGTTTAAGGACGACCTGGGACCAAAAGCCACACTTTCACAGCATGACCTTTGTTAAAGATTTAGAATTGTTTTATACATGTGTAGACCGTATAACTCTATTTATATTGATATTATGACTAAATAAATACTTAAATTCTCTGCTTAATGTGTACTACAAGTTGATAATGACTTTACACGTAAGAGTTTCTTCCTAACTTAATACTATGTTGCATTCCTTACGAACTGACATGTAAAAGTAAACTACTCTTTGATGTTTACTTGGAAAAGGCTGAATAAGATGTTTAAAAATTGACTTAATGTTAAAAAAACATAAAGATGTCTCCTTATATGTTCTAGAGAGACACATAGTAAATGTCATGGACTAAGATAACATAGTAAATGTCTCCTTAAGAACATAGTAAATGTTCAAGATGTCTCACGTGGTAGTAGGTTCAGTATTTTTCTTCTGTGCTACATCATATTACATCAAATCAATATTAATATAAAACTATTTGGTCTCTTTTATATTTTCGTGCTTTCCCTCAAATCCTTATAACTTCATCATAGTGAATATTCATAATCTTCAAGTTGCTACTAATTTGTATTGTCTTATGGAATGTTAATTTGTTTGCAGATACCATGATAAAGAATTTAGAAGATATGTTAACTTCTAGTAGATTGGCTACAGAGAATTTGAACTCAAAGTTGGGAGAGCTTCACCTTCAAATAAAAGTTAAAGATGAAGAAATTACACATCACATAACCAGTGAACAGAAATTGGATAAAGAAAAAAGTGATCTGCAATTGTGCAATGCTGATCTTGCTGAAAAGCTTGGCACGTCACTTCAGAAAATAAACAATCTTGAAGGATCACTTCAGGAGATGGCTGCACATTTATTGAATTTAGACAAAGAAAGCTTGAACCTTGTTAACAAGTTTGATGAAATGAACTCTCTCTATACTTCTTGCTTCAACTTGGTCCAGCACGAAAGAGACACTTTCTCGAAGCATGCTCAAAACCAGTATGATGTGCTTCATACTAAGTTCTTGGTATTGTCATCAGAAAAAGATGAAATTCATATGACGAATCAAGAGTTAAGAAGTAGTTTGAATGATCTTCGTAAAGTCCAAGAGTCCACTGTAGCACAGTATACAGAGGATTGTCGATTAGCTGCTGAGAGAATTCAGCGTTTGGAGTCAGAAGCTGAAGCTTTAATCTCAAAGAAGGCAGAAGCAGAAGTCACTATTTCCAAATTAGAGGAGAAAGCTGAAATTCTGTTAGAAAGTGTTAGATCATCGGAGAACCAAATGGTATTATCGTTAATCAGCTTTATTTAACAGAATATCAACAAACATTGTGTTTGTTGTTTTTATATTTAATTTAATGCTTTGCAGCAAGGTCTACTGCTCAAAATTTCAGCTCTAGAGACTGAAAGCAAAGAAAATATGGAAAGAATGCAGGCAGACATATTGAAGAAATCAGAGGAAATTGATACTCTGCAAAAGGAGAGGATGAAAATAGAGCAGAATGCAGACTCTTTTGACAAGGAAGTCCTACAGCTTCGGAACGTCTTGGAGGAAAAAGAACAATGCATTTTGCAGCATAAAGAACAGGAAAAGAAGCTGGAAGATCAGATCACAGAGGTTTTAGAGAAAAAATATAGTCCATGCTGCAATTTCCTGACTGGTGTTTGTATACCATATAAGTTTTTTGCATGCCTTTGCAGAACCGGTCATTATTAACTGCTGCTGAAAGTAAACTTGCAGAAGCTAGAAATCAATACGATCAAATGGTAGAGAATAAGCAGTTGGAATTGTCAAAGCATTTAAAAGAAATATCTCAGAGAAATGATCAGGTGTTGCATATAACTGGTTACCTATAATAGGTGCTTGATGTACTGTGCAATAAGTTCTCATAACATGCATTTGAACAGGCTATTAATGACATTAAAAGGAAGTATGAATTAGAGAAGTTGGAGATTGTCAAATTGGAAAAAGACAAGGTTTGATATGATATATTAGTCTTTACAGCAATTACTCTCCACTGAAACATTTTTGACCAATTTTAACCACCAGGCTGACAAGGCTATTGCAGCAATTGAGGGAAGGTGTGACCAAAAACTTGCAGAGTGCAAAGAAGAATCAAGGAAGCAGTTGATGCACGTTCAGGAGGAACACGCTAAGCTGGTATCTATTAAAAAAATATAGAATTAAAATTATTGACTTCTTACAATATTTTGGTGTTTCATTGAGATTAAAAGTTGTCTTTATGAAAATAATTCAAATAACCCCTATTTATTTAAACAATTCAAATATTTCGTAATTTGTACTTATAGTCACTATTCAATCAAGTGATATGTAATTTGATCGAAGTGAATTGGAGTTTGTAAATTACTCTTTTTGGGGGTGGTTATGTACCTCATGTGTGCTTTGACTAGACGATGTTATTGCATCACTACTTTCTTAGTATGAGATTTGCTTAACATTAAGTTGAGAAATATCCAAACACCAGGTAAGCTTATTTCCTGTCCAATCTACAGGTTACTCATATGCAGCAGGAACATGATAAGAGGCAACTATGCCTGCAAGCTGAACACAGTGAAAAGTTAAAGCGTGCTCAACTGCAAGCTGAAAATGAACTGAGAGAGGTGTAATAGACACACACTCACAAAATAAGACCTGAGCTGTATAATACGTATACAAATTTACTTTATCTGCTGATATCCTGATAACTTGATTACACGTAGAAAACAATGTTTATGAGGAATGACCATGAAGCTCAGATTAAAGCATTGAGGTGTGAACTTGAAGATGAGTGTAGGAAGCTAGAAGAGGAGTTGCATCTCCAGAAATCCAAAGTATGGAATACCTATGATAAATTAATCTCATCACAAACTGTGATTTTTTATATTTTTTTGCAATATTTTCAGGAAGAAAGACAAAAGGCTTTGCTGCAGTTGCAATGGAAAGTGATGAGTGACAAGCCAAAAGAGGACCCAGAAGTTAATTCAAAACAGGTTGGTTCGTGTAACCAGTCTCTCTGTGTCTGTCTGTTAGTTTATTTGCATGTTAGGATACAAATATATTATGTTTGTCAGATCATTTTTATATCTTGTAATATATATGTCTTCTGTAACCCAAAAATATCACTGAAGCTAACTCGATGATTCAAATTAATCATGCAATTATAATTTGAACTAATCAATTTTCATATTGTGGCTCTATTTTAATTTTTAACTATGTTTAAATTAATGGAATATATTATTTCAGTGATTGAATGATTGCATAGGATCAAGAATAGTCATTTTGTATCATATTCAGATAAGGGCGCCACTGTCTTTGGTAATAATCTGTCTGACTCAACAGGCTCTACGGAATAGTAGGAATACCGTTAGTTTAATTTATTGGCATTGAAAATTAACTAGTGATTGCTGACTGCATTGGATCAAGAATAGTCATTTTGTATTATATTCACATAAGGTTGCTACTGTCTGCGGTAATGATCTGTCTGACTCAACAGGCTCTAGGGAATAGTAGGGATACTGTCAGTTTAATGTATTAGAATTATGAATTAACTGGGCCTAATATAAAGCTAAACGATTGGCCAAGTCATTAATGGGTACATTGGCTATACCTGGCCTATGCGGGATCTTTTGGTAGACAAGGTTCCGGAAATGACGACAAGGTTAGGGAAATGAGAAGATATTTTTTTGTTCAATTGTAACCTAAAATTGCTTCAATTTTCATTATATTTTTTTACACAATCCTATCAGCTTTGAACTTATTTGCTCGGAATAATAATGGAAATAAGAATGCACTGCTTCATATTTATATTCTTTATGATTATCTTGTCACATATAGGCATAATATGGTTTCTTATAGCTTGACTCTTATGTAATGACAATTTACTAGCATGCTATTAGATGGTTTCTTGCAGCTGTATTGAAATTTAAGTTGAAATTTTTTATTCACGATTTTGCATATAAAAGGGTATAGGTTAACAGAGCACCCTCTCAAGGTTTTATATTGGAGCAGCAATCTTGTTTTCTTGATAATGATAATAGATATTGGTTTGATTATCATTTGTGCATATCAGTTGTTATATAATGGTATTTGTCACTCCAATCATAAATTGTTTCAAGTTTTGAAGTATAAAGATAACTGCTACAGTAAGTAGTAGAATTCGCTACGTAGGCTTTGTTTAGTGCAATTAGGATAAGATAATTAACAACCATAAAGGTAATTGATATTAGATCAATTATGTTTTAGCAAAAATATATTAGCTGAAAAATAGTTGATATAATTTCAAGTATTTAGGAAATGTTGATATTTTTGTATAATTAATTTAATATAATTATTAATTTTTATACTAATTTCAACTTATTTATTATCTTAAAAATTAGAATATTATTTTTTATTATTTATAATTTTTAAATATTTTTATCAAATGAAATGAGATGATATTATTGAAATGATAAGTTCATCTAATATTTTTTATTATAATTTTAACATGTTTTGGTACATAAAGATATGTTCTCTGTTCTGTAAAAGTGAATATGTTCTATATTATGTTTTATCTTAATTATGTATCTGGCTAATGAAATTAGTCTTTAAATATATATTTTTTTTAATTACATGAATTTTTAACTTTTGTAATTTAAAGAATAAATATATTTTCGAAAAATGACTATATTCTATTTTTTTGTTTTAAGAGAGGGACAAAGAGAAATTTGATTAAAATATTCTATTTTCACCTTTAAAGATGAATTATGATTTATTAAAAGATCAAAGAAGGAGTCTTAGTAGTTTCCTGCATGTAATGGTATAGCCATAATATTTTTTTCTGATCATTAAAAGCTCTCCATTAAGGATGAATAATTAAAAGATCTAATCGGTCTTCATTAATAGGAAATGTAATGAACATATATAAATATTATGACAATATGGGAGATATATGTCAGAATACATTAATCCAAGTTGAATCTGTGCATTTGTAATTGCTCTTTCCAATGAATGTTGAATGAATTTGCAAAGTTAACAAAAAAAATTTGTTCGTGTGACAGGAATATTCTGTTTCATCGATTAAAAGAAGGAGTTCTTTTGGTGGCAAAAGGAGTCAGCATGAACTAGTAAGAATGTAAACTGGAATAGACAATTTTTTTTCTCCTTAATATATCCAAGTCATCTCATTTGTTTTTTTTTTTTATCTCCTCTCCATAGGAATCTCCTTACTCTGAAGAAACAGAAGCACCAGTGCCGAAGTTGTTGAAGAAAGTGGAGAACGTAAAACCAGGAAAAGCAGGAGGTATTCCTAAGCATCATAGAAAGGTGAGTTACTTTTCTATAAAATGACAAATGTTTTAGGCCTTTTAATGGTTGTCTGAAATCATATTTAACAATTACCTTTGCTCCTATACTCAATGAGCAGGTAACTCGCCATGAATATGAAGTTGAGACTTCTAATGGAAGAACAATTACAAAGAAAAGGAAAACAAGAAGTACTGTCTTGTTCGAGGCACGTATCTGTTTCTCTCTAAATGCAATCAAGCCTATAGATGTACACATGAATTAAATTTCCACACCACATGGCTTGGCTTCCAAGTGCAGACTTCTTATTTGCCTGAAAATATTTAATTTTTCTGTTTATCAGGATCCAAGAAAACAAAAGATAAATACACCAAAAACAAATACCCCTAGAACTGTTGTTAAGGTAATCAACTCAGCTGAAACTCTCCTTTTTATTGGCATGTCATTTATAGATTGCTTTTAGCATTATTCCTTTAACAAATCAAGATGCACAACTCTAATGAATATGGATGAATTATTAGAAGATAATTTATTTTATCATCTCAAACAGAAAATTTTCATTTTCATTAGCACACTATGCTGGTGCTACTAAAAATGACGATGGTTAAGAACATATACGATCTTATTAGTTTAAAGATTGTTTATTTTAATCCAATTATTGTTTTTGAAGTTCAGTATTTTCCTTGTTGGTTATGTAATTTGTAAACTATTTTTATTTGGATATGCAAGACTCATAACATATTTTGAGAATCTGATGCTTTCAAATGTTGTTATGCCAATTAGTTTACCCTTATATATATTGAGTTACTTCGTGTAATGCTACCGACATAGTATAATTAAAAGCAAACAGAAAAGAAAAGGTTTGTATGAATGTTATTTTCTCCTTTTTCCTATAAGACTTTTGGATAAACCAAATCAGATATAATACTAATCTTTGTACATACCTTTTATAAGGTGACAAATAAGTGCTTTTACATATGTTATGCTGTTCCTATTGTGCTGTAGTTATATTTTTTACATTTCATTGATGCAGAGTCAGAGGGTTGAAGACCATCCTCGTCCTTCAAATATCGGTGATTTGTTTTCAGAAGGGTCTCTAAATCCATATGCAGATGATCCCTATGCATTTGACTAGAGGTACTTATAATCAATATTTATAATCCTGAATTTTTTTTCCTTTTAAACTGGATGCTTGCTTCTACTAAAAGCCATAATATAATTACTGAAGCCCTTTCATAACTTCCTAATTTTTTCTCAAAGGTACAAAGTTTTAATCATATACTTAAATAAAGATATAAAGTCCAACTATTACAGAATGGATATTAAGTTTTCCCAAAAATTCTGTAACTTCTTGTCGCTGACTTTCTCAGCCATATCCTCTGCCAGGGAATAAATACCTTGAAGGTTGTAGTTGAGTGGTTTAAATCTAAACCTTTGGATATTTACGGCCTATCTTCTGAATTTTATATTGTTTATGGCTATATATCCTTGAACAACCATATGAGAGATGAGAAAATATTTTGAAAACCTGAATTTCTAGCATCTTTTGTCTGTTAAAGTTATATTATGATAGGAACCCCATGCATGAAAAAGATAAAAAGTGTATAACTAATTGATGGCCATCATCAATTAGTAAAGAGAAAAATTCCCGCAAAACCTGAAGTAAAGCTCCTCACTCAAAAAATTTGTGCCCATCATCAAAATTCCCACAACTGATTCCTCTCACTTGACACCACTATTCTCATATCGCCCTTTTCAATTTTATTCCTCCCCAATATTCACTTTTGTACACCAGATTTTAGTTCCACTTGCAGTTTCCTTTTAGTTCTTTTTTATCCCTAAAATATTAATCTTTCCCTGAATGTGCATCACCACATGCCTGAACTTCAGCTATTTTCTCCGGCTGGAGTCTTAAAGTTTGCAAGCATCTAGGGGACTCATGTAGTTACATTATAAGTGGTAGAGTTGAATATGCTTATGATTCCTATAAATTTAGATATAGGTTGATTTTAGTCCATATAAAAAGTGAGTAATTTAGGGACTGGTAAGTAGTGATGAATAAAAATATACTTTTTTTTTTTGTTAAATATAGGGTATAAAATATCTATCAAATATTTATAGGAATCAAAATTAATGTATATATTTTCCAATTGAATTCTTGTATTCAGCTCCTCCCACTCACACCACTCTCCTCAAATAACTATTTATCTCAGATTTGGGTTGTCTGCAATAAAATTACACTGCAGTCACTATTGTCAGTACATATCAATTGTTGGATCAAGATTGGAAAATTTAAATTCCTACATTACCAAATTAGATTTCATGTACAAACTTGGAATATGAATTGTAGTCTCATATGCTTCTGAAAGTAGTGACTGCATGGTGTTTTTACTCCATCTAATCCAAACCTCTTATTTCTCATCCCTACTCTCGTTATGCTTCTGAAAGTAGTGACTGTATGGTGATTTTACTCCATCTAGTCCAAACCTCTTAATTCTCATCCCTCCTCTCGTTCTCCTGCTAGATTTCAAGTCCACTTATTTTTCTGATTTTTTTGCTCGACTTATTTTTCTCAGTTTTTCTTTTGCGTCAATTATCTGGAAAATTAGCCAATACACCGTTCCTTAAGGCTTTCTCATGGTTCCTAGAAATAGTCTTTCAGTTTCTGTCCTCATTTCCTTTGAAGATTGCTTTATGTCGCTATTATTTTTCATTAGGCATGGACTGCTATTTTCTCAAATGCTAGTGACAAATAAGTTATAAATGAACAGTTTTACCGACATAAAAAATAACCAGACCGAGTGGGAAACTATGAAGATGTCATCATAATTCTGAGGATTGTTGATAGATTTTATGACTTCCATGTAATTGTGATACACAAGCACCTAAACTGTATTAACGGAAGATTGTTCACCTGGTGGTGTAGTGGGCGCTTGTATAATTATCCCAACCAAAACTGATTTGAATTCGATCAATCCAAACCTTCCTCAATCTTTCTCAATGTTTTTATTGGAATTCAAGTGTGAGTAGTTAAGTCCCACATCGACTAGAAATGGAGGAAATGTTGGATATATTGGTGAAGATGTGGTGCCTAGGTCTCTTAGGGATGTGGACGTTTAGCCCATTGCCGCTCCCCAGACCCCCCAACAGTTCCGTATCTCTTTCTTAATGTGTGAGAGAGAGAGAGAGATTAAATAATTAAAAGGGTAAGAGAGTAGTAGGGGTGTTCACATTTGGATCTCTATTTATGAAAATTGTTTGGGTCAGATTGGATTTCGGATTACACCTTGTGTTCATCTCAGAAATTGTAGGACACGCTTTAAAAAAGTAGGCCATTCTTCGTTTTAGATTGCGGAGGAATTAAATGAATAGTTGTCTTACTAGATTGTTTATCCTGACTCCAAATTTCACGTGGATCATTGTCCCCGGACTTCGAAGGGCTCCAGTTTTTATTTCATTCTCTGAATAAGTACATCTGACAGGCAAATGCTGTCCTGGGTAGAATGGAATAAATTTCATGAATTTCGTATCCTTTATTTGGTGTACAAACTATTTTAAAATTTAGTCTTCCTTATATTTACACACACTCATTCACACGCACACACACTCAATCTCCAACAATTGTTAACCCCTTCTTTCTATATATTTTCGAATGCTTGTAAATTTTTCATGTGATTCTCAGTGCAGTGCTGAGAGTGAAATATTTTATTTTGAGCCACGAGTGATTTTTATTTGGCTTCTTTTAATTCCCTATTTTTGATGCTAACGGACCTGATCTGAGCATGAAGTGGAGATTGAAAGCATCAAGCACAAGCAAGAAGAAATTTTATTTCTGTTGGTTTTGATCTACAGCCGCTAATGACAGAATGGCAGACTATTGGTCTACACAAGGGATTTGACTAATCCGAGTTCCCCTTGTAATTTGTCAACGTTGCTGGGTTGCATTACATACCAGTATCTTCTGGGTACGCTTGTAAAGAATAAAAAGGTCCCATGAATTTTTTTCATAATATTGACATAACTGTTTTAACTGTCAATTGCAATCGCTACGTCTGTAAATACTCAGAATTCAACCTTTTTTTTACTGAACAACAATAATGTTTTTCATCACGTGTAATGGTTAGCAAGGATCACCTAACGCTATAAATTTTGTCAGAATTAAGATTAACAATAGACCGTGACCCCAGAGTTCAATGAGTTGCATGTAAATTTGGTGGACGCTAGAGCACAATAAATATTTAATTTCACCTAGAGGAAGAGCCAAAATTGAAGCCAAAGTGGCAAATAAACACAGGTGAAATAGCTGGAGTAGGTTTTGTCTTATTGTCTGGCCTTGGATTTACAGTAGAAGAAACTTTCACGACTCATGTTATGGGCAATTATAATTTCCTTTTCCTCAACTACTACGGTTGGAGGAATGAAAATGATTTTAAAAGAGAACTCAAATTTTCTCTGATGCAATGTTAAGTTCATAATCTGGGTCATGAACATTTTCTCTTAGAATGTGTTCCATTTGGAAACATTTCTACTAGTACAAGACCTGTTATATTCCAATTTTATTTATATTCTTTAGCGTTTACTTATTTAATTATTGTTTCAATTATTGATTGCAAGATGACAACTACCAGTAACCGTATCCTTCAAAAATATAATAAAAGCTACTAATAACCGTAATAAAAAATAGGATTTTTTTTTTTGAGAAAGAAAAAAAAAAGAACTAGTAGAGCTAATGTTTAGAAAATACGCTTAAATGCAAATTGAACACGTTTTTTTTTATTTCTCCAAACCTAATTACGCAACATTTTTCGTAAAGTTTGATATAAAATAGGTTAAACTGCACTTTTTGCCCCCTAAGTTTCAAAATGTTTTGATTTTGGCTCCTATTAAAAAAATGGCAAAAGTGATCTCATGTTTAGGGAAATATGCTCTTTTGACCCCTAACATAAGGGAAATATGATCTTTTGACCCCTTATCTTCTAAAAAAGTTGCGATTATGGCCCCTATTTTGGGAGATGTGACGTCTTTTTAGCATTTTGGGACGAAAGGGGCCAAAATTGTCATTTTTTTAATAGGGGGCCAAAATTGCAACATTTTGAAACTTAGGGGATGAAAAGTGCAATTTAGCTTATAAAATATAATTTCAACAAATTCCTCCTCAAGTGTGAGTCTCACACATCATCGCTATGTTTGAACCACTATTACTAACTAACCTAACGTGCCGCGATATCCGAAAACATTCACTCTACTAAAATTTGTTGCAATTGAACGCACTCTTGCTCCTTTGTTAGGTCGAACCATGACTTGATACTACTTGTTGGGAGTGAAGGAGAGCCGTAAACAACAACCACCAAGAGAACTAGATATTTTCATTGAAACATTAAGTAAGAATCATTCCTCTTATATACTATATGTCTTTCATATAACATTAATAATCAATATGAGATTAACCATTCACACTCGAATTTTCAACTGTAGAGAGCTTTCATAAGAAAGAATATGTTAAGAATTTATTATTGAAACTAATAGTTGGAAAGAAAGTAAAAACAAGAACAAAATCTAATAAAATTAAATTGAATGTTCACATCCTAAACCTACATAGTTTTCCTTGATTGAATTTGTTGCAAGAACGATCTTCCAACTAGAAACCAACACCAGCAATGATGCCTAACTGATCTAGAGTCGCCCCACATGTTTGAAGCAACATTAATTAATTAGTACAGTAGCTCCTAATTAATTACTCCCTTGGCCCAAAGAAAAAGCAATTCTAGAGAAAATGATGCCTAACTGCAGCATAAATTTACCCGTCACCACAGAGGATGAAGCATCCAATAAATGTAGCTGCCTTGGTAGTTCATACATCCTAAAAAGAGTTTATGAATTTTATGAATAAAACTATTCTAAGGTGAACAAAATCAATAGTGCACTAGTATCACATTGAAATTTTTGAATTCATGAATTAATTAATATGATCATGATAGGCTTTCTACTTGCTACTACTCTGACGATCCTACATTTAGATAAGCTTTTTCCACAATTGTGTAACATAGAAGCTTATAAATTATGGCTATTTAATGTGGAAATTTGTAGTAAGGTTTATCTATTTATTGCTTCACCCTCTCGAATTTATGGAGCAAGAAAACGTATAAATGAACATGACGCAACACCTTAACGCTCAATAAAGCATTTAATGTGAATGGAAATGTACTATAACCGACGTAACCTAATTAATGCAATTGCCATATTTTTTCGATCTTCATTTGCGTTCATTATTATAAGTCTTTTCTCAACTTTGCGGTGAAGTGATCATCTTGGTCTTTAGAAATACTAGTAGTACATAGATTGGCTAATTTTAAACGTAAGGATTACCATAATCACACTCTCAACATTTTTCTTCAAATTTTGGGAACATAGTTTTGTAGTATTTACATTTGATTATGCTGTCATATCAATATGAGTAGATACTGCAGTAGTACCATTTTACAGAAACATTAATCTTCTCAGTATTTTTTTAAAATTAATTTTCTCAATATTTTGTTGATAGTTTTTTCTAGCTAAATCTCTCATTTAGTGAAATTCATGTCTTTAATTTGACATGAAATTCAATTAACTTTATTCTATTGTAGGACAGGGAACAAAATGAATGATAATTAGTATATGTTTTTATTAACATGTGTTGCATCTAATTTCTCCACAGACTTTAGCTATTATAATATATATTTCACACTAAATTTATTTATATATTACATATTAAAGAAAACTTAATTAGTTTACGAGATTGAAGATAAAGGACCCTGCAGAATATTGAAACTTTGCTCTCACTATACTGGAAAATAAAATCATAGTAATACACAACATTTCCTTACAACTTTAAGAAACATACTACTGAGTTAAGAACATACATAAATTTAGGATGAACAAGAACCACACTCTTATATATACATAAATATGATGATTATGATACACAAGGTTAGTTTCTAATAAGTCACACATTGACATTCTACCAGTCAAATTACAACTCCTTAGAGGTAGAGGTAGATTAAACACTACCCTTTTGTTTTAAATATATAATAATAATCTAAAATAAAAGATCACATAGACTTATTTATTGGACCAATTAGAAGTGATTGTTCTTGATTATGTCAAGAAACTAAACCTTGTTCTCTTCAAAAATTTGGAAGGGTTCTGATCTGGTGGTGGATGCATGAATTTGCAATTAGGACAAGAAGGAGAGGATTTGCAAAGCATTACCAACATGTGACACTTCATACAAACTGTTGCAATCATTTCTTTGTAATCATCACCATCTGATGATGATGATAACCATGATGAAGAGTCCTTTTTATTCTTGCTAATTGATTCATTCACTAGATTATTCTTCTTTTCAAAATAACTTTCTTCTTTTTTCTTCAATGTTTCACATGTCAAATTAAGCTCAAGGTCTAAGCTTAAATGACCTAGAGATGATTTTTCAGGTAAAGGGTACTCTCTTTTTGATTCTTGTGTTTTCATATTCATCTTTGTGTTACATAATTGTATTTGCCCTGACTGCATGAGAAAATTTAAATATGTATCAATTAAATTATTTCGGCTCTAATTTAAATACAAGTAAAAAAAACATAATATTTCGGCTCTAATTTATTTTGAACAAGTCCAAATGAAATATATTAACCTCGACTCTGATTAAAAACTACAGTGCAAAAATGTGCTTATAAAAAGGGACGGAGATATATTATATACCTGAACAGTGAGGTATTGTTGCCATTTATCTGAAGGCAAAGGTGTTTTGAGGTGAAGTTCTATATCAAAGATGGATTTTCTTTTACCTAGATCATGTGTTAGATCCTTAAAGAATTCTTGATCAGAAAGTGATTCTTCCCATTTTCTCTTCTTTTGTGAAGCATCAAAATCTGTAGGAGATTCTTTTTTTGGACTCATGGCTAGTGCTTTGTGAAGTGAGACCATATTCAAACAAGAGTGATTTTCTCAACTCTTTCTCTCCAGTAGTTGTGAGCAAAATGTTTGATGTGTTTTAGGTGGTTATATAGTAGTTGAAATATTTTAAGACATGAAAGGTCGAAATTGGTGTTGGTCTTTGGTTATTTATTACTATGACGTGTTGTCCAAGTGGCTAATGTTTCATAGTACACAAACTCATGCACTACACTAAGCTTCTTTATATCGATTAGCCTATGGATATATGCAATTTTTACTTGAGTATATATATATAAGCTTGGAAAAAGTAGTTGAACTTAAATATAAGTAAATTTTAATGAACTAATTTCATTATTTTAAATACTGAATAGGGTTGTTTGATCAATATGATTATATCTTTCATGACATAAATAAATAACTAAAAAAACATTATATTCTCTTTTTTTTAAGGAAAAAACGTTATATATTCCTGATTAGTGTGCTATTGTTTATTTCTGGTAATGTATAACTTGAGGGGTACGTAGTTTCAACAATGGACTAGTACACTTTCCCACATCTGAAGTACTTTTTTCCAGGAGGGGCCGGTTGAAAATGTGAAGAAAAAGATGTTAAAACAATTAAAAACAAGTGTTGAGAATCCAAATTATTTTTCAACATACATATCAAATTATTTGTCAAAAAACATGCAAATAAAATTACATTTTTTTAAAGTGCTTATAAAATTACATGTAAATAGCTTATCATGTTCCAAAACATCTTCATAAAACAAAAAAGCTTTATTCATCTGATGAGAGCTTTTTATCCCAACGCTTCATCATTCTTGCGTAAACAACCAAATATCCCACCCAAACACTTCCCAGGTTATTGACGTAAGAGAGTCACGTGTTCTGAAGAATGTCCTTTTTTACAAAAATAAAAAATAAAAAAATTATACTATTCTAAAAGCATCATTCAATTAATTTATATTTCATATTATAATTACCTATTTTTGTTCTTATAAGACAAGTTTTTATAAAGATATTTTGAAGAATTCAATTATTTTTTATTACATTAAAAAAATTAAAGGAAATTGCTTACTGTATCATTAATTAAAGTTAATCTCTTTTTTTATACATAATTTGTCCTTTGTCGACTAATCCTTTAACGGAACTTGGTGTTGTAAACTACTCCCTCCAACACTTTAGATTTTATTTTGTCTCTCAATATAAGCTCATTGCCAAATTACTACATATTCCAAATATATATCAACTTAATGTTAATATGGTATTTTGTCCGTTCAAAAAGTGTTAATATGGTAGTATTTTGTAATTCTAGATTTAACTATAATTAATACCGCTATTATTAGCTAAAGGGTAATTTAAGAACATCAATATTTAATCTGTTTCAAGTGAATTTGGATCTCAGTCTCAAAAGCTATTTCGTAATATGAGCGTGTCAAACATACACGTACATTTTACAACCATGAACGTTGATAATGTGAGACTCAAAATATATTATTAGCTATGGGGTAATTTAAGAACATCAATACATAAAATGTGTTAAATGAACTTAAGTTTCACTCGGAAAAGTTAGTTTGTAATATGAGTGTGGTGAAACATGCATGTAAATTGCACAAAGAGAAACTATGATAACGTGAGATTCAAAATACTACCTTAATGCCTACCATCACACTTAGTGTGGGCTTGCGTCCATTTTTCAGATTTCCTACAAAGTCCGACTTTGATATCATGCTAAATTAACTTAGATCTCACTCTCATTAACTAGCTCGTAAGACATCACTATGAAGGTGAGAAAAACCACAAGAAGGGGGGGGGG
>Ga0228710_1003669_pt1 | contig 24357 bp, 8 predicted proteins | sample MedpolnodulmetaG_FD_177995 | JGI IMG/M metagenome (GOLD analysis project Ga0228710, IMG submission 177995) | Root nodule microbial communities from Medicago polymorpha collected in Santa Monica, California, United States - pink nodules | ecosystem: Host-associated > Plants > Roots > Nodule...
AGTGATTCATTTTAAAGGTAAAGTTGTTTACCTAACCACAATTTAGCTATTTGTACGTAGGACAAATTTAACCCTAATATCAATATTGTAATTTTGCAAGTATAATTGGCGCCGTTTGTGGGAAAAAGTAAAACTAACCTAGACCACGTTCATAAACCTAAAATACCTACCAGCGATCTCAAAACGTGGTAGCCGGCGAATATCAAAAACATTCTGGCGATCTCGAAAAGACGATGGCCGATGAAGACCAACTATCGATACAGGTTTTCTCTTTCTACTATTCATGTATAATTAACTCACTTTGAGAACTCTATTAAAAGTGGTTTACTAATACACATACTGCTCATTCTTCTGTTACACAGTTTACCCATGATGTTCACTACATTGAGAACTCTATTAAAAGTGGAACAAGTGAAGGTTAAGTTGCTACCATTATTTATTTCAGCTTTTGATTCTATTCAGTGCTGCATCAGTTTGTATTATTTGAATAAGTAGTGTTCTGCTGCATTGATTTTGTGTTACGTGACTTGGTTTAGTGTCTTGGTCGGTATGAATATGTTTGGACTGTTGTGTCAGTTTTGTTTTCGGATGACATTATTCTATTTAATTTAATCACCGACAATTTAAGAAATTATTTCATTCACAAGTCTAAATCCAGCAGATAATTTTTATTCACAAGAATATGACCAATTAATTAATTTTAGAATAAGTATCAACAAGTCTCTTACCACGGCCAGGGCCACAAAAGCGGTCTTTAGCTTCATTTTATTATTACAAAATGGTAATTGAAATAATAACTACACTATTATATATTTTATATTGACTGACCTCTTACTACTCTTTCATGTTCGACATCCTCTTTGAAATCCTTTTTTATTATGATTATCAAGTGTTGTAGAAATCCTTCTTTTGTATATATAATTCATCTATGCTGCTGCAAAATCACATGAACATTAGATTGGAAGGGTGGAATACAGGCTTCAATTTGATCAACTAAAAGGTATGCAAATTCAACTAAAAGAGCAATTTCAAAAGTGAAAAGAGCAATTTTCATATTAAGTGAACGTTGCATAGCGCCGTTTGCATCATCTCTTCAAAACTACTAATGGCATTCAAGAATGAAGATGATGCAGGTGCTTTAATTGTTATTCGTGTAATCATTTCTTAATTATTTTTATTTTCCTTTTCATTATAATAATGCCAACAAATGATGATGAATATGGTGGTCTGTAGAAATAACATGTTGAAACTTCTCAACTCCAACCTTGCTTCTAATAGTTGGTTTATTTTCTATTGCTACTGATATCAGTGGGACACAAACACAACACAAATCTCACACACATGTGTATACGTTTTTACGAGAAATAGCTTTTTTACTTTTTTGGTTCATATATAATGCAACGTTTTTGTTTGATTGATGAATTGTAGGCTTGCATATTCTCATGCTATTTTAGTAACTAAAATATTTTATCCTCCAACTTTGATGTTTTTTGTATTAATTCAAAACTGTGTATGCAGGATTGAATTGATGATGTGGACAAAAGTAAGCGAATCAGTGATTGAATCGAATTTTTTCTTTGAGGTGTATTGCTTAAACATTATGAGATAGAAAGGCAAAGAGTGGTGCTTGGAGTTCATTGGAAGAAAAGATTATTCAGCTCTGACATGTTACTATTCCTTTAGCCACTGACGCAGATTCCTATTTTGCAAGACAAATAAGCTCACACAAACGATTATTATTTAGTTAGGTGCACAACTAGAATGAAAAATAATAAAGTTGTGTATTTTAAAGTTGTTTCAGATTATGCATTGTAAAGGCTTATGTAGAAAGTATATGGTTTTTTTGTATATTTTGATTGCAAATTTTTAGCTTCCACATTACTTTTGAATATAAGTTTGAATGAGTGAACTTATCATATACTATTTCAATTTCAGAAATTTGTTTTTTCTAGAAATGGTAATCATATAAAAATATCATTTTTTTTGTAAATGTCTTCAAAGACATATTAGGATGATTTTAATATTAACAGTGCATCTCTATTAAGTTCTTTTGTGTTCTAATAAACACGTGTGACGGGTCAAAAGTCTATTTTAATTTTATTCTAATGTTCCAAGCTATCTTGCAAATTAAGGACTCTTTTATTTTTTTTAAAGGTTTTTTAATTCAAATCATACTAACGTAAAGTTATATTAAAATACTATATAAAGTTATAAAACGTGGATGAGGTTCATACTCCCGAATTTCTCAAGTGGGTGATGTTCATACTCTTAAATTTCTCAACACAGTTATTACTTTGGGACTTCTTAATCACAAGTTAGGATTAAAAGTTAGAGTGTCACGAACATAGATTAAAAGTTAGAGTGTTACTATAAAATGAACTATGTCATTGCATTCTTATATTATTTCATATTTCTTTGTCCATTATTATTATCAATATGACCCGTGCTGACGCACGGGTCAATGGTCTAGTTTATTGAATTCTTCTCCTTCATCACTAGGGGGGAATATAGATCAATTTTTATGCATCAAGTGCATTTTTTTTACACATGCATCAAATCAAATCACTCTTTTATACTACTTTTTTAGATTAGTTCCTAAAGGATCCCTACTAACCTAAAACAATAGTAATAGAGTGCGGTTTAGTTGGATTTTTGTTTTTGAGAGGGTTTAGTTGGATGTATGTGTAAAAAAAGTATACTTGTCAAAGAAAAAAAAAAAAGTATACTTGGATGTATGTGTAAAAAATCTAAAAAAATAGAGGGTTTCTGAGAGTGTTTTGGAGGGTTTGGAAATACGTTTATGTTGTTCGGATTATAAAATTCAAAATCCGTAGAATGCACAAAAAGAAAGTAGGGTGGAAAAAATAATAGCCTTAATTTTTTTATATATATATTTTAGTAAATCGTGATCAATTGTCTTGGGGCCTTAGATCATCCCCAATGGAGGGATCTCTCCCTTTTAAGACATGGTATTAATGTAGACCTTCAATCTTGAGTGGAACTCACATTTTTTTAATATTAGAATATTAAAATGTAATGATATAGAGTTATTGATAGATGATTAATGTGTCCCGTTTGAAACATTTATGTGAGTGAGTTGGAGGGATTGCATGTTTATTAGATATTACTATTAAAAAATTATAAATGAATAATGTGTAATTAATTTAACTATCCAAAAATAGATATCTTTAGCGTGGATGCTCTTATAGCTTTGGTCCATCCTTAACATACACATAACGTTTCTACATCCCTCATTCCTTGTACACATCCCTCAGTTTCTTCTTCCAACTTCGAGATTTCCTGTCCCGAGGGCTAAAGCACTTTTGTTCCCATGCACTTGTCTAGGAAAACAGAGCCAATAGAGTTAACCCCGCCATCAATGTCTAACCATTTAGTTGATCATATTGGGACAGCCATACAAGTTGTGACATGTGCACTGACTCAAACTTTTATTTTAATAAATTCTACACAGTGTCACCATGTTATGAATTGCCAAAATGCATTGTTGTAAGTTGTAACTCATAATGATAATGATAATGAAGGAGGGTAAATGTTATACAAACACTAAAATCCAGTGAAATAGGGAGCAAGATAAGTTATGCAGGTGAATGGGGAGGCAAATCCATCGAACGGATGGCCCACTCCTTGACTTCATAAACTCTTGATTAGGCCCACAAGTTGAGGTGGCTTGCATGATTGATTCATTTGGTAATATAGTTACACAATCAAATTGTTGAGAAGAAGATGCATGGTCGACCTTCCTTGCTCGTGCATATGTCTATCTACTTTGAGGAAGAGCAAAACTTCTTCTGCATGGAAGTACTCACTTTTTGGTGCATGTTATAATCCTAGGGATTTGAGAAATCGGCATATAATATAAGCAACTTTATCTTCTAGACTTCTTTTTTATAGATAAATGTTACTAGTTCTTAGTATATTATTAGTAGTTAGAGATTAAAACCATGGGCCATCTTCTTTGGATATCCAATTCACACTTACAACTATACTTTGTGAACATCAGCTTGACCCTTGTCTTGATTGGATGATGTTGGATATGACTCATAGTCACTGATAAGTCGATAAAGATTCAAACGATTACCCTTAAGGTTAGGCTCAATTTTTGTGAGGCTACAATTGAGAGCGTGTTCGTCCCCATGATACGGTTCATGGGTTGAAATTTGGACCGTATAGTATTTAAATACAAGTCATGTATACCATTAACCCTAAATTTAAAAAATTCTACTGTAATACAAATAATTCCTGTTTATTTGCGGTCGGAAATATAGATATATGGGTTGAATTTCGTTACCAAACATCGTGTTCATTGCTCGTGTGTTTTTTTAGCTTTATTTTTCTGAACTGAGGTTATTATTATAACAAATGTTTATGTCAGTATTGGGCATTTATCATGTTCTTATTAAAACTATACTTATTCTCTCGTTACTTGTTTACACGGAAAACAAATGAAGCTTCGTTTGAGAAAATAGAGGGAGAGAATACACTAACCATGTTCGTGTTTGTGTTGGCGTTTGAATTGCTTGAGCAGCCGTTTAATCCCTTACAACTAGATATATTTGTTGCTTTTTGAGTTGACATAAAATGTGCTTTTGAGGAAACCAAATACACTAACCATGTTGTGTATGCAACATTAAGGGTATAGGAGTAGAATTTAGGAGATTTAAGTCTATATTTTAGTATGTACATTTAATATTTTTTAAATGAAAAATAACATAATACATGATCATATAATATTTCAATAACTTTTTCTTAAAAACATTTTATATCTTAAGAAAAATAAGACATCTCCTTCTCCTCCCCTCCCCTCCCCTTCCAAACATACCTGAAAACTATGTTTCAGTGGCCACTTTAAACCTTAAGTTACAGTCACATCTATCATAATTTGACAACAATTTTCTCCGAGATCAAGGACTCTAAAGCAACATATAATGCAATACAAAACCTGGCCCGTTCATGGGCATGTGCAAAGTGTTATACGGAGCCGCGCTTTCAATTTATGGGGGCCTCAATTATTTATAGGGGTATGGGTATAATTGTTGGGATGTAGGATAATATTTTCTTTTGTTTTCTAGGTTCAAATCAAACACTTATTATTTGACAAAAATAAAGAGTAAATGGACAAATTAGGTCAAAACTCACACATCTATCAACAAAAAAAATTCACCAAAACAAATTAAAATCAAAATAATGCTTATTGTTAATTTATAATTGTTTAAAGGGTTAATAGTGTTTTACCCCCTGTAATATAGGTCATTTTCGGTTTTACACCCTGTAAAATATTTTTTTTGATTTACCCTCCTATAAAATATTTTTGTTTTGATTTACCCCTAATAGGTCATTCAAAAACCAATTTACAGGGGTGTAAATAAAAAAAATATTTTATTAGATGTAAAACCGAAAATGACCTATATTACAGGGGTGTAAAACACCATTAACCCTTGTTTAAATTATCATTAATTTTTTATTGGAGGTCATTTTTAATATTAGAACCGAGCATCCAGTTTTATTGGAACAGTACAAAACCTTAACCAAATGCTTTTGTATCTGCATTTTGAGCTCCATTCTCTAGGTCACATGCACCGGATCAATCAGAGCAAGCTTCATATAGGCTAATAGTACATTTGAACAAAATGAACCTAAAAATTGCAAAAGAAAAATAATTTAGTCTTGCCAACGAGTAATCCAACACTTTTTAAGAAATTAAAATAAAGAAATTATTTTTTAAAAAACTTAAATACTTCAATTTTCTACGATTTTAATATTACACATTTTCATAAAAACTTATCATTTAAGATCCTTAAAGAATGCCGGCACCTGAAAATATTAACCTAAAATTAAATATTTAGATCTGTTATCTTTTCAGTACCTGATTGAGCTGCATCATTTTTATACAAACACCTTATACCTTTTGCTGCACTACTTGTGGCAAAGGGTATGCTAGAAGTGGGGCACCAAGTAACTAGGAAAATATAAGGGGATGAATCCACTTAACAAATTGTAAGCCACAACCTTGAAGCCATTTGTCACAATACATAAGAGGCCCCACCACCTGACATACATTCGTTATGTTGATCATTCTGATTGTAATTGCAATACACATGGCCACTGCATATCATTTAGTCATTAGCATCTGAAGCACTAGTTAAAACCTCGTGGTCCCATTTCATCAAAGTTAATCAATTACTAACAAAAATTATGAGGTAATGCATCTCAATATTAAAATTTCATGGGACCTTAATCATGTGAGTATTTTATGTTTATAGACATTATAGATTTATGAGACTATTAAAAGCATAATAAGAAGAAAGATACGAATGTATAGAAACAAAATCAAGTGAAATTTTAGTATATGAAAACATTTACGAAGCCTTAACAACTCAACATATTTCGGCCACCATATTATTTTCAATTTTCATATATAAATCCATAAAACTGTACAACTCAACCAGTACACGCATATATAGATGATTGTTGTACCTTCCAAATGAAATATGCTATTGGAAGGGAACATGACAGCTTTCTTTATTTATTTACTACTACTGCTACTCTTTTCATCATACTCCTTTACCAAACTGTTAAGCAAAGAGGAGCTTTTGCTGTTGAAAGGTGATTCTAACGTGAAAAATTAATCCATATATGACTATTTCAGTTACAGATTTTTAACTCCAGATAAATAGACTCCAGATTTTGTAACCAAAAATGTTTTGGAATTGCCACTGCCACTCTACCATTATCAGCTTTTGGGGATAGGAATAGGATTGGTGAAACAAAAGAGCTTCTGAAACTGTAAATGAAACCTGCTTAAGGCATGTTTGGTTTAGTCGTGGGAAGGGCTTATCGCACGTCTGGAAAGAAGCTGGAATTCCTAGCTTTTCATTCCACGGCCAAATAGTGCATTGGGACGTAATTTTTTTGTTGTGGCGGATTTGAAACTCCACACCAAACACATGCTTAACCAACCAGCTATGCCCATTAAGTTTTTTTTTAATTTTTTTTATTGTTTATCCTCAAAGACAGAAAAGAAACCATCAGCCATATGTATGGAGTGACCAAATTTTTAACCTACTCCTGTGCACTCTTGATTATGCATTACTCTTATATACAACACTAGATATTGTATCATTATATATAGTGAGATGGATTTTTTTTAAAAAAATTATTCAAATAAAATACAAGTTTTTCAATACTAAATCTAGAGAATAAAAGTTGGATTAACCTGTCTAAATATCTAAATCCATCTTCCTTGTGTCAGGCCAACAAAATGACATGGGCCAAATTTTTTGCCAACAAAAACTAAAACTAAGTTGGTCCATTTGATTTTCAATTCACAATCTGATTTAGCCTGGCCAGCCTATTTTACATGTCTAAACCAAACTTCTTAATAATTGACAAAAAAGAAAAATCCCACCCATAAGAAAGCAGAAGAAACAGATACTTGGAACTATTGCCTTTACAGTTTTATATAAGTAATAAGTTGCTAAGGTAACAGAACCAGATGTGATTTTGCTTAGCCCTCCAACAATAATTTTTATTAGTAGTGTGAACTTGTGCCTTTTCCCCATACAAAATACACATGATACAGGTTACACTAAAAACTGAAGTCAACTTCCAGAGTAGCTAAAAATTTACCCTATGTAAAAATTGTAAAACAAAATTTATAGAAAAACATTTGAAAGTATGCACAACAAGCTTACAGTAAATTCTAACTTCACACTGTCCTCAAAATAGCATTCCAAGGATTCAAAAACATTTGAATCCTAAGAATTATTTATACACCTAGAGTTCTTGTAATATTAGATTGTCTGAGACTTCTACTTATGGGAAGGTGAACGTAAACCTCGTGAACGTCTTGCTTACAAACCTCTCCTCTGTCTCTGTCTATGGCATAGCAGACATAAATTGTGTCAATTACAATGTCGAGCACATGCACGAGGAAACCCAGCACTATTATCAATAGTAGCCATGCTGCCGCTGCCACAAAATATGCATCAGACCCGAGATTGGTCGCAGCTTTTAAGATAACACAGGCCTGAATTTTAGATTCACAATTAGGACAAACTTAAATATAGAAACAGAATATAATGAAAATGGAAGAAAAGAACCAGCAACAATTACTTAAATAGACAGCACAAGCAATCCAACCAATGAACTAGCACACTTCTTTTCTCCCCAAAAGTCTACCAAGAGAGTTTTCAGACTTAAAACTGGTTCATATCATTTTTCAGACCATATATGCAGGTATTTTATAAGTAAGTGAAATTTCTGATAATCTTCCAATAGCCTTCTCTTCTCTAAAAAATGGTGTGTGTGAGAGAGAGAAAACGTAGAATAGGCATGATTTATGGCCGCAAATTAAAATTCTTGAGAAGTTAGTTGGGGGATATGTTGCCAGTTGTCCATCAACAACTAATGACTAGGGGTTAGAGCTATACAAATTATCCCATGCTTTTAGTCTCTACTTGAAAAACCTTGCTTCAACTCCTGCTTGTTCAACTATAAATTACTTTCTTTCCATCAATATTCAATGACTAATTGTCCATCAATAATCAATGACTAGGGGTTAGAGCTATACAAATTATCCCATACTTTAGTCTCTACTTGAAAACCCTTGCTTCAAATCTTGCTTGTTCAACTATAAATTACTTTCTTTCCATCAATAATCAATGACTAGGGGTTAGAGCCATACAAATTATCCAATACTTTAGTCTCTACTTGAAAAACCTTGCTTCAACTCTTGCTTGTTCAACTATAAATTACTTTCTTTCCCTTCACACGATATTGTTCAAGTTTTCATCTATTTGGGTCAAAACCAATCAACTACTGCACCATTTTGTTTCATTGATGATCAAGTTTAAAAGTTGCTAGAAAAGCTGGTGAATGAACGTGTTAGGTAAGCTTTCTAAGTTTGTCAATTTGATCTTTTAAGATTCTTACTTTACCTTTATATATTTTGAAGCTAGGAGCATAAAAAAATTCAAGGATCGAAAAGGGAATTACATTAAGTTTTCACAAAGGTGCGAGGGGGGAAAGAATGCCTTATCAATTATCACGGTAGAAAAGTGGCAACATAGTCCAATACTTGCTAATGCTACAAAGTTCCTAAGCTCTATTTTTGTTTGAAATATGTTTAACAGATTTAATTGATATTTGTTCAAAATGAGTCTAATTTCAAGAACTATTGATTTTAGTACTCTGAAATCTAAATCTCCTATTAGGGTAAATTTGCCAAGAGAAAATTCTTAATTTGGTGATTTAAATTGGTCATCTAAATTGGAATTAATACTTGTTTGTTTGTTCACAAATGCTAGTTTAAGTTTTATGATGATACTTGAATTGAAAGTTGTAACTTAAGGAATGAAACTTCAGAAAATGAGGTTTGAGAGATAATCTTCTTGCAGCTTCCTTCTCACCTTAAAACAAAGAAACATAAACTGGCCCTGATTTATGGCTGGAAACTTAAAATGTAGAGAAACTAATAGATGGATGTTTATAATTTGTCTATCAATACTTAATATTCAACGACCACGAGTTAGAGCTATATATTCTTCCTCATACTTGAAGAGGATATGTTGCAATTAAAGCTTACACTAAGCACTTGCACAAAGTGGCAAATATCTAATCTACACAGGGGAAGCCTCAAACATAAACATAGTGGCAAACCTCTAATGCAAAGCATGAGAATCAACAAGAGAGATATTAAAGCACATACCACAATTGTGTATATTGCTGACAGGACAAAAACAATTCCAATCAGAAGGCGAGATGATATGGTCTCCACAAAAACAGCAGAGAGAAGATTACGTCTTAGAAGTTCATATGTCATCCTTGCAGATGAGCAGTAAGCTTCACCGGTTATTGCAGCAAAGTTGATAGTAAACTTATTAAGAAAATCAACAGCTGTCAGTAAGGCATTTACACAGCACCGCAATACAATGTTCACTAGTCCGGGAGCAGCCTCTTGTCTTGCATTATCAACGACAGAACGCACCACTCGAACAACAAAGATAAGCAATCCCGACAAACATATTGTTCCAGAAGAAGGACCGAAAGCATTTCTGCCAGCCAAATTCTCACAGTTAATGTCTCTCTAAATGCAAAACAATCATTCATCTAGTCTTGATACCTATTTTCATAATTTTTTCCTATCCGCCATTCAAGGAATATGCTACAGGGAATGACTAAAATCAGAAGCAACAACACACGTCACAGGTAATGGCTCACAGCTCTCTAGAACCAACAAAATTTCACAAGCAACCAATTTGACCATTTGATTCATCGGTATATATAAGAACTGAAAATTTAACCAAAAAGAAAATATTCTCAAGCTAAGCATTTCAACATCAGATAGAAATTCAATACACTTTGATCTGTAAACAACAGCATATTGGAATCAAATCAAAATACACAGTTGAACTAACCATTCTCACTATATTTTGGAGATATTATGCTAGCACTGCACAGAACAAGGGAATTTAGAGATATTATAATGCTTATACTATGCAAGAAAACCACGACTCCTTGGTTATCTACCAACCAAACCTTATCTCACTCGTGGTCGTCTACATGGATTAAACGATACAAAATGTATTATATTTATGTCTAACTAATTAATCTCTAGGTCTTTTCTTAACATTTTTTCTCTAACAGTTTTTCTAGGTCTTATCCGCCTATAGCGATTTGACTACCCTCTAGTGAAATGAAACATGATATCCACAAAACAATTAATAAAAAAAGAAAAGAGGTATAAACCTGAGAGAAGTTCTAATACTCTTTGTAGGAATCTCAAAATCTTTAGCGAAATACCATCGAGCAATAGTCCCGCTAATAACATAAACCTGAGCTTCAAGCATAGCTGCAGCTGACCACAACATAGTAAGTATTGCCAATGCAAAATAAGCCGGCACCCAAGAATCCTCCTTCCAAACACATTCATATTCACTATGCAATTTCTTAGGAACAACCTTCCCATTATACTTAGAAAACACCAAAAAAATCACAATCGGCACGTAATACACAACAAGCCCAATTGTCAAACAAGGAAGCACCCCAAACAAACCCATATTCCATGAAAGCGCGTCGGAAGCAACCCCAATTATACTCACAGTAAGCTCCACACGGTGCCAATTTATGACAAGAATCCACACAATCACACCAATCACCAAAAAAACAAAAACCAACACCAAAATTCTATACACCATAGGAAAATTTTCACTACATGAAGTCTTAATAGTGCAAGCAACAAACCAGTAAACATTGAGAAAAATTGGAATAAGAATAAAGAACGGTAACGAAGCGTAGACAAGGTGTTTGGTGTAATGCTTCAATAAAAGAAGCACTAACCAGCAAATGGGTAAGCTCAAAATCAACGTGATAACAAGTGTCCATATTAAATCTTTTACAAAAGGTGAAGATGAAGAGAGAAAATTGATGGTGGATGAAAATGAAGGGTTGATGCAAGAGGTTGTGTTGGTGTCATAGGTGTAAGAATTAAGAGTTGAGTAATTGTTGTTTCTATGGAAGATTGAGAAGATTCCAAAGGCGAAAGTGGAGAGAACGAAGAGAAGAAAGAGGATGAGAAAAGGTAAGTCTTTGAAGGAACGTGGACCATGATTGTATGTGATGTGAAGGTATTGTTGATTTGAGTCAGATTCTTGGTTTGAATCTTGGTCTTCTAGTGTTGGGTATGTTGTGATTATTGGGGGTTTTGGTAAGAAAGGTTGTGATAATGAAGATGATGAAGATGAAGAGTCTTTGTTGTTTGGATCATCCATGGTTATAGTTTTAGCTGAAAGAGAGAGAAAAAAAAAGAACAAGATTTTGATGTTTTATGTTTGAGGTTGTTTGAATGGTAGTTTGAGTGAGGTAATGTTGTTGGGTTTTGTTTTGTTTTATTTGTTTGTTGGACTCAGAAAAATTCAATACAGAGTGGCTGGGTAATAAAGGATTAAGAAAAGAATATTCCACTAATCTACGTGATGTGTTTAAGTTTTGTTGAGATTTTGATCAAAAAATAGTAAACAAAAATGGTTTATGAGAGTTTGCAGATTAATTTTGTTATGAATAAAAGGTGGTACTAGTTTTGTCAGGTGAGATAGTGATACGAGTGAATGAATTCGATAGTTCCAGAGAGTACAGTTGAGTTAAGGGTTTGTCATGCTGAACATTTAACCGTTTTTACTTTTTAGTTTAATGGTAAATCAAACTGATGACTAAAACTATTTTTTTTTCTAAAATATGTGTTTGATCACTAAAATTCTAATTTTTTGTATTAATTTTCTAAAAAAAAAAATCGTATTTTATTTTTTAAAAACTTTTTTATCATCACTTTTGGTCTTTTTTTAAGTCATATCATTCTAAATTTAATCTTTTTTTTCATAGTCATGTTTGGTATATTATAGAATTATCTCTTGCAAAAGATTAATTTATTTTAACAAATGATAAATTAAATATGAATATTTATATTCTTTTTTTGAGGAAATGAATATTTATATTTTTGACACTTCAAAATCCATATTTAATTTATGTTTTGTTAAAACAATTCTATTTTTTTTTTAAAAATTCTTATAATATTATAAACATTCATGTAAGGTCCGGGGTTCAAACCTCAGCCACCACAAAAAAAAATATTCATGCAAAAATTTCATTCAAAATTTTAAATGAGACACATAAGTTGACTTAAAAGCATAACTTAATCCATGAAAAATTTTATAAGCACTAAAACGAAAAACATGAAATATTTATAGGGAAAAAACATATTTAACCCTTATATTTTTAAAAAGACTAAAAATAAAGTAAAACCGTAATTTATGTTTTTATTTTATTTTATTTTATCCTCTTAAATGCAAAAGTGTGACCGACAAGCGTTTCAAGTAAAATTGTTGATGAAAAGGGGTGTATGTGGGATATCAATGGCGTTGAACAAGAGAAAAAGAAACTTTGCAAGTTTCTGATGGATCTCAATGATGTGCAAGAGGAGTGAGTCGGCTTAGTAACACGAGGTGAAGAGTAACATGGAGACCGAGTCATCTTTGCAGTGTCAAACATTAGGGGGAGAAAAATATCAAATGGTTCAAGTTCTCCTTGGAAACGACTTGAGTATGATGTTGTGTCTTGCTTGTAGTTAGTGGGTTACTCATAGTGTGATGTTTTTCACAATTCCTAATGTGATGTTTTTTAAGGCTCACAATTCCTTACTTATTTCACAATTAATTATGTTATTTTGCTGTAAAAGGTTTTTTCTAACTCTTGTGAGCCTTGAAAATTTAACTAATCTAAACTTTTAATTATACAACAGAAATATATTTTTCATTTTATTGTTTTACAGCTTAATTATGCAAGTATATTGTTTCACTGTTTGAGAGGTGCTGCAAGAAAACCATATAAAAAACGGTACTGAAAGAAAAGATTACAGAGCGGGCCAAATAGCCAAGGTAAAAGCACAACAAGATCCACATGCTTTGTTTGGTTGTGAATTAGAGAAAAACAAATGTACTTTAAAAATCAGTGGCATGACACAATCTTGTTTTAAAAACCACATGCATTGATAGCTCATAGACATATGGCTATGCACTTTCTCTGTGCCTGGCCTTGTGACCTTATCTGGCAAGCGACTTGTAGCATTAAAAAAATGGGATGTTTCTAATCACTACTCTTCAAATGTAGTCCCGTTGTTACACTTCGGTGATTTGTACAGATATGTTGTGTGAAATTTTGGATCATGTATAGTTTTTAAAGTCTGATATTTTTGAATTTATTGATTTATTTGAGTTAAAATACAGGTAATCAGTGGCGTAGCTAGCATCTAGGTAATAGAGATTTCGGTGATTTCGCTCTACTATTTTATTTTAAGCAATAAAACGAAAGAATAAAGTGAAAATTTTGACATCTCAACTATGTTGACATCACAACTATCATTGTATTGATAGTCGGTCTAAAAACTTATTAAAAAAAGAATTAATAGTATAAATTTAGGAGACTAGACAAATACTGAAGGCAACACATAATATTCTTTGCCTCATTAAAAACTTTATGAAAGAAAATCTAATGGAATAAAACTTTGGTGAAAGAAAAAAGAGTGCAAAGTAAACCAACAAAGATTTCAACAGCAAATCAACAAAATCTAAAGACAGGTAAATTGAGTTAGGATCATCTCCATTTTCAAAAATAAATAAAAATGTTCATTACTATAGTTTGGTAGTAAATCAATGATATAAATGTATATTTTTCTAGAATTTATGACATTAATTAAATATACACCAAAATTGCACTAATTGTAATGTCCATTTATTTTTTAAGAAATTGAGATGATATCTACTCAAGTAACCCTAACTTTTTTCAATGATAATCATCCTTGATGGCTTTTGGAATACTATCCAGGTGAAACTAAAAATAAATCAATGTTGGCAATTTTATCAGCACAACAATTCCATTCCCTGAAAATGTTAGATCTTGAAAGACATGTTTCGTCCCACCATTTGAATACAAAGTTAGATCAATATTGCTCACCCAAGTATCCATTATTAGATTTAATCTGATGCATAGCATAGTATTATGACGCACGCCAATTGGTTTATATGGAATTTCATTGATCATTTTTTGGTTACAAAAATGGTGTATGAAGTGCAACACAAGCATAAATACATACTAGAACACAGAATACACTTTGAAGTTGCAGTGCCTGGTTAATATTGTAATATAGAATAAATACACACGTATAGTAAGCCATGAAATTAAAATCAATTTTGTTACAATCTACCAATTTTTTGGGGTCAAGATGTAGCACGTTTGGTTTTATATGTTATAAACCATGATTTGAGAAAGTATACACTTCATTTCCTATCAAATCATGATTTGAAACCCAGAATCATGTTCTAACACAGTCCAACCAAATCATTGTTTTGGTAATCGTGGTTTTGGTGTTCAACTTTCCTCGTCCCACTTGCTCTTCGGTATCTCTCCAGAGTCCGCAATCACTACCTTCTTCCTCGGTTTCCCACTATAGGTTCCAGCTCCCCCTTCAATTGCAAATACGGTATCCATGCCTTGAACAACCTTGCCAAAAACAACATGGTCTCCATCCAACCTATCAAATTTGTAATGAAATTGATAACATGAATAGTGATGATGGCATATTTATATATTTGAAACTGTATCTTCCTACATGACAGGCTATCAATCAATATCACATGCACAAACTCAGAGTCTAAATTGTTCAAAATTGTGCATTGTCATGACAAAGTAACTTACCAACTGGCCTTCACTGTGGTAAAGAAAAACTGTGAACCATTGGAATCAGGTCCTGAATTAGCCATAGAGACAACGCCTGCAATCATAGAGCAAGTTTTTTAAAGAAACAGCTTAAAAGTTAAAACACATACCTCAAAAATGACAAAAAAAATGGTCAGGTTATAAAAAGTAAAGTATTCCTAATAAAATAGAAACCTTAAACCGAAGCAAATTGTTACACACCAGCATGAGAATGTTTAATCCTGAAATTCTCGTCTGGAAAGGTGCCACCGTAAATAGATTCAGATGCTTTGCCGTCACGATGAACAATATCTCCACCCTGAATCACAAAACCAGATACTATCCGATGAAATGGTGTTCCTTTATAATGAAGTTTTACACCACTTGCACTCTCGCCTTTCTCCCCTACACAATATGGAACACTCCTAATTACTGCATGGACCAAATGGGGGATAAATTAATATTTAATGAACAACATGAAAAAAAGACTATAATTACCTGTGCACAAAGCTCTAAAATTTTCTGCAGATAGAAAATTTCCAGTCAATAAAAATTGCAGTTTTGTAAGATAATAAGAATAGTATATTTCATTATGAAAGGAAAAAAAATATAGAACATCTCAAACGTTGATGAGAAAGCTGAGAACAGATTTTAACAAGTATATAACTTGTTGTGCGTGTGTGTGTGTATCTGTGTGTGTGTGTGTGTGTACCTATCAAACATTGATTTTCTTATCAAAGGCTGATATTGTTTATGTTTCTTCTATTGTAAGGACTCATTTTAGAAAATGCATATCCAAAAATACAAAATCAATGACGTACCCACAGTTTTTGGTACCACTTGGCCATATAATCCAATCACGATCCTACCTGCAGAAGTTATTGCATACCGTACCTTATTAATAGTAAAAAGGAAAGAAAGTAAATAAAATATTCATACTAATTGAGCATAAATTGTTGCTAGTATATTTCCTCATCCTTTTTTCTAACAAACATATGTGGTAAGTTAAATTGGTTCGAATGTATGTCGCAATAGTAATTGATAAAAGTTAAGAAGAAAAAGTTGTTAGACAACCTAAACGCTGTTTATCAATATCAATATCCAAGAAAACTCTATGTGTAATTTCAGGCTCCTCTTCTGTTTTCTCATCGACCTACATCATCAGAAAAGGCAAAAGTTTATTATTTGACTGAACCCAATATGCAGTTGATATGGAAATCAAAGGTGGGAAAAAATAAAAGATGATCTACCATACATTTCCAATCAGATAATACACAAGAGTGGCTGCATATAAACTTCGAGTGTTAAAATTGGTGCTCTTAACACAGGTGCATACAAAATATAGTGGGGTTAAAAGAACCTTACTTATATTAGGAATGTGGCTCATAAAATTTTAAAGAATGAGTCTGTGCTAGATAGAAATCTACCACCACAACCAAAGAAGCAAGTTTAAATCTTAATGATACAAAACATAACTGCAAATTGCTCCAAAATTATATATTTATTTTGTTTTCAAATTTAAATAACAGTCTGAATGCTCTCACAAAACCTTTAAGATGCAGAAAATGCCCATAATAAGCTGGAAACGATTAAGTGTGAACAGTGAATATGATGGGTTGATTTCGGCAATAGACTGACTCATTCTGTAATCAAAGGATAAGGATAACTCTTGCAGAAATGCTCGCTCAGGGACTAAAATGTTTTTGCGAATAAACCATCAATTTGATCCCTAAGCTACTACTCTCTCTTCTACGAAGTCTTTGAATTATCAAAATATAATAAATAATCCTTAAACTATTATCAATCTATCAAGTTAGTCCTTCAACTACTTTCAAATTAGGAAAGAGAATGATGGTCTTTGAAATATCGTCCTCTTTCATTTGATGCCACGTCCTTCTAGCCATACAGTCTCTTCTAACCAGGCACCTTTATCTTACTTCATCACTTTCTATCACATTTCTATTAGATCATAGTTATGAGAATTAATGCATTGCTTGCTTGCCTTGAAACCGAAGGCTCTGTTTGGGAGGGAAGCGGAGGGAAAGAGAGGAAAATAGATAGAAATCTTCCACCTTATTTAAGAGTGATTTTGTAGAGGATAATTAGAGAATGCTTATGATTATTATATTTTTAAGATATTATAACAACGCGAAAAGAATTTGAAGAATTTATCTAACACTTCCAAAATCCTCCTACAATACATTTTCATAGTTCCCCCAAATTAGGGAGATTTTGTATTATGAAGAAAAAATAAACTCCCCAAAGCCCTCCATCCCTTCCACTAACTCAGTCCTTTTTCCAAAGCCCTCCCGTCTTAAACTCCTAAGCAGACCCTAAAGTATAGATACCCCCTCTTTCAAAATCATAGTTTCAACTTTTGAGGCATAGATACACATAATTCGTCTAAATAGAAACTTCCATCTTCAAACTATCTAATCTGTACAATGTGGCAATGTGCTTTTCTTGGAAGCACTTTGAGGACATAGCCGGCCTTATCATTTACTCGAACTGCTGGTTTACACTTCACCGTTGTAAGTTTGAATCCATTAACTAATTTCATACTTCTAACACACACTTGAACCCACCTTAATAAGATTATCAAAAACTTGTTTTTTTTAAGACGAAGTGACAAACACTATCTGAAACTCACACACAAAACTGCGAGGACCCAAGTGAATGGGTCCAACTAAACAACATTGACATTGTCAGTTGAGTTAGACCTTCCAGAATCATAATGCAAGGGCATGCTATAGCAGAATACACACAATGAATCCATAACAGATTCATCCATCATCAAATCAACAACAATAATAACAAAATCAAAATTTAAAATCCATTACAGACAAAGTAAACAAAAAAAAATCACATTTTTAATTCATCTTATCAATAACCCAGATCAGATCCACAATGACAGCAATATATATACAAAAGGGTCATAAGGGCATACCAGTTTAGAAGCAGAGAATGCGAAAATAATGAAAATTGAGAGAACAAGGAGGAGAATGAGGAATCGAGGCTGAGCGAGAAACGCGATCTCTCTACGCATTGCTTCAGTACAGTATTTGGTTAGTTTATACGGAATCAGAGAAAAATCGAAACTTTGTTATTCTCCATGGAAGGTAGCTTGGTGGGTTTTTGTTAACATTGAAAGGGGTAAAGGAAAACGTGTGACACTTTCTCAGTGGAGATTTTTTGGTGATGATGCCGAAGGGGATGTGGAACTCAAAGGGATGAAAATTAATTATTTAATTTTGATCTAGTTTAAACTCAGAGCGAATAATTGTTCAGGAAAAAAAAAGTGCAAATAAAGAAGTAAAATGTTCCTCTTATTTATCCAGACAAAAGAAAAAGTTAAAAATCTTTATTTTTTATTTTTATCGAAATAAAGTTTTTCTTTTAAAAAAGAAAAAGTTTGGACGAGTTAGTTTAGGTGATGTTAACTTAGTTGTAGCAACATTGCATATTATATATAGGATCGGTGTTTAAACTCAGACACCCCATTTATTCACCTCAAAAAAAGTTTAGACAAGTTGGATGAAGTCCATCATACAAGAAATAATATCAATGCTTTCCTTAAAAAAAAAAAAAATATCTATGCTTAAAGAATATTGATAAAGATGTTTATATATTATTCATCAACTATCAACAACATGATTTGAAATAAGTTTATTGTGGGATTTGACATAAGTACTTATCCACTTAAAAGAAAATTGCTCTTCTCCCAAGAATTGCTCACTTCCGTAGGAACTTCTAAAAAATACTCTCATGTGACTTAACTTCTCTCTCAATTCTCTCTATTTTTCTCTCTAACCACCTTATCTATGAATTGAAAAATTCAACCCTAATTTTCATTAGTGTTATCCTTATATACTCCAATTAATGAGTTAAGTTATCTCATCTCATGATGGGTATAGTGTTAATTTGAAAGTTACTACTTACTTAACTCATTAAAATATTTCTTTAATTACCATCTCAAAACAATTACCTCATTTTACCGTTAATCTCAGTAAAAATAACTATTTACACTAAAACGCTTAAATACCATTTATTCTAAAATTATTAGTTTACCCTCGCTTCTCAAATTACCAAAATACCTTTGTGTTTGGATTGAAGGTTGAGGAGGGGAAGGGAGGGGAGCGCTCACTTTTACTTTTTTAAGGGTAATGTTAACTTGTGCCCTCAGGACACTAGTTAAGAATCTAAAAATGGAATTAAATCATAAATTATGTCTTGAAAAGATAAGATTTTAAATTTATATAATATTGAATGCACAATTTCCAACAAAATGTTTCTATTTTTGGTTTCTTAACTTGTGCCTTCAAGACACAAGTTAACATTTCCCTTTTTTTAATTACGAACAATGTAAAATGTTTTTTTTAAAAATAAATTAAATGTTTTTGAAGTATTATATGATTATTTATCATGTTGTTAATTCAATTTTCAAAAACTCATTTTATAATGTCCGTAATTTAAAAAAGAAAAGTAAACTCTCTCCTCCCATCCCTCCTAAACTCTTCTTCCTCCTACAAGATTGATGATTGAATTCAACTATGATTTACTTTAAACTAACCGTGGAAATGGATTGGGAAAAGACCCAAAGTGAAATGCATACTCTTAATCTTTGATACGTTTTGATTTATCTACAACCCTTATGATTTCGGTTCATTTCTTAAAGTGATTTTAGAATTTCTGAGCCTTCCAAGATCATTTTATGTTTTGAATGCTAAACATATTACAGACATTAGGAAGAAGGCATTGGGAAATGAAAGAGATCTGTTTTGAAAGATGAGAAACTTCTAGAATGGTAATTAACCATTTAACTATAATATCCCTTTTTATGTTTACAAGCCTTTGGATTTGAATTATGTTAATTTGTAATGATTTCTTCTCATCTTCTTCTTACAGGTGTGCACTTTTGCACTCCCTAACTTTTAAAAATTTACAATTTTGACTCCCTAAGTACAAAAACTATAATTTTGGTTCTAATTAGCTCATTTGCAACTTTGTTCCTTTTTATCAATTTTGACCGGTCAATGCCTATGTGTCATGCCACATGTGTAATTAATGAATTAAAGAAAATAAAAAAACCATATAATCATTTTTTAAATTAAATAAATGAAAAATGAAATTAAAAAACTAAAAAAATCAGGAAAAAAAAATTAAAAATACAAGGAGATGAAGAAGGAGAAGCACATATCATCTTCTCCCCAAATGCATCATCACCAATACCACCATCCATCATCTTCTAATATTCATTATCACCATTCATCCTCATCACCAACACATATCATCTACAAACTCTTCACTTTCTTGTTCTTTTTGTTCTAATTCCATCTCACTTACAATTTAAATCCAACACTAACACCAGTTCCACTTTGTGGCATTGCAAACACAACAACACGAACAGTGCACTCATCCACAAATTCTCCAAGCATGAAACCCATAACCTCCATAGGAACACCATCCCTTCCTATCACATTCACAACATAACAAAATAAAAAACAATTTGATAACGCACACACCACCGGACGCAGTCTTCGAAAAGCAATTCAAGCGCCACCGGAAGCAGATCAAGCGCAGTGGTTGCGTTTGTGAAATCGTTTGTGTAGAGAAGCTCAAGGACTGTGAGATGATTCTGGATTGATCCTGGAGAAGGTGGAACACCGAGATTGAGACGAAAGAGTTTGTGATTGGTGATTTCCTTCGGTGAAGGTTGAGGATGGACGTTGTTGATCCATAGGTTAGATAAGAGAGCAGATAAGTATTTCGTGCGCCGGAGGATGTCAGAGTGGAGGTAGACATGGAGATTAGAGATTGGCGCGGAGTCGACGGAGATGGATGAGGGAGATTCCGACAGGGTGATGATGTCGGTGAAGAGACGGAGGATGACGTCTGCGGTGGAGGCATTGTTGAATAAGAGGGAGGAGGTGTCACCGACGGTGGTGGTCGGAGAGTGACAATGGGTGTTTAGAGAAGAAGAGATGAAGAAGAAGAAATAAAAGATTGAGGGATTTTTATTTTATTTTTATTTTTTTTCCTGATTTTTTTAATTTCATTTTTCATATATTTAATTTAAAAAATGATTATATGGTTTTTTTATTTTTATTTTTATTTTTAATTCATTAATTACACAAGTGACATGTCATGTAAGCATTGACCGGTCAAAATTGACAAAAAAATCAAAGTTGCATAGGGACTAAATCTTAGGGGGCCAAAATTATAGTTTTTATACTCAGGGGGTCAAAATTAAGTTTTTGAAAGTTAATTGTGGAAAAGTGCATTTATCCTAAATTATATAAGTCATTTGAAGTGAAATTCAATTAGGGAGTACTCAGAATTGTTAGGAGAAAATTAAGTCTTCTATTTATATAAACATTGATTTCAAAGATGGATATCAAATTAACATTAGCTAATCGGTGAATTGAACATTGCTCTTTTAAGTAGCCAGGTGATTATTGATAATTCGCTTCTATTACTGAACAGTGTATTAGTAATTTTTGGGTTTGAGTTTTAAGTGAAAAGCGGTTGTATCTCTATTAAAATCATTTTTATACAAAGAGTGCCAAAGTCCCTATTAAAATCATTTTTATTATTTAAAATTGTAATAATGGATATTTAAATTAGTGAATATCTGTCTAAAAAAAAAGTTAGTGAATGTCAAAATTTATAGCAAACGACTTCAAAATAACTTCTACAATTTTTAAGTAAGTTGTACTCAATCGGGTCACCTTTATAAGAAAATTTATACAATAAACTTGAAAAAATGATTTTTTTTTTTTTTTTTGTAAATGTAACCGAAGAGCATTAATTTTAGATTTATATATCTCTTTACATTCCAAATATTAATTGTCAAATTTATTTTAATAAATCTCTTTTTTTTATATTAAAGTTTGTCCAGGAAGGTGGTTCTCTTCCCGTCGGAAGCTCGATTAAAGGTGTTGGAACGGTGTTTCGTGGCGGAACTCGCGTTTTATAGGGACGCAGGGCAGATTAGGAACTGTTTGATGTTGGGAGGATTTTCAAATATTGAGGTGAGGTCTATGGGGGCTAACTTGGTGCTCCTTGAAGATGCAAATCCTTCGGTGATAGAGGAGGCAGAGATGAAACAAGATGTTTGGTGGAGAGGATTGTTTAAGAAAGTGAAGCGTTGGTCCCCTAATCGGTTGGCTTCTTATCAAAGAATGTGGCTGAAGGTGGTTGGCCTTCCCCTCCATGTTTGGGAGGAGCAGAGCTTTAAACAGTTGAGAGACCTTTTTGGTTCGTTCCTAGCCTTCGATGAAGAAATGATCGGATTTAAGAGGTTGGACTATGCTAGGATTCTTGTCAACACAACAAAGATGAGTTTTATTAGTGAACATTTCCAGTTAGAGGTGATGGGGCGGTGTATGAGGTTACAGTGGTGGAGGAGGTGGCCTCGACGACGGTGGAGAAGAGTTTGGAGGAGTGGGAGGTGGTTTCTTCAAGGTCCTCTCACGGTGGAGGTATGGGGGAGCCAGCGGAGGTTTGGGAAGCTAGAAGTGACGTCACTCCTAGGGGGTACAATTCCAAACACCTAGGGATTTTGGAGGGGTCCATGGAGGCAAATCAGAATTTAAGTTTGAATGGACTCTTGAGGACAGGGGAGGAGGATCTTTTCGAGGGTAAGGAATTTGTGTCTCCCTCAAGGCAACCTTATTCAAATGGTCCAATGGGAGTTGTACATGTGGAAAATGGGGAGACTGTCAAGCTGCTGGAGTTAGTGGTAAATGGGGAAGAGTCAACACTGTTGAAATCTCTTCCTCAGGATGAGGGACACGTGGTAGAGCAGGTTGGTGGGACAAAGAAAGGTGTGGGGATGGGGGAAAGGGAAGGTGAGGAGCGCGTGTTGCTCCAGGTGCGTGACCAACAGGAGCGCGTGATGCCTCCTACTTCAGGTGATGCTTCTTTTGTTCTGGGGCCAGATATGGAGGTGGATTCAATTGTTGTTGGGCCTAATCTTAGTCTTTCAAGTGATGGGCCGGAAGGAGGATTTGCATCTTGTCTTCCTATACAAGATATTCCTGCAGGCAGCTTGAGAACTGAGGCTAGGGAGGTGAGCTTAGTAAATAAACATGTTCGCTTTTCTTTGGAGAACTCGGATTTATCAGACTTTAGTGACTCCATTGAGGATTTGGGTGAGGACCAGGAAAAAAAGGCATTGCATAAGGTGAAAAAGAGGTCAAAGAGGAAGGCGCTAGGGGGTGGGAAAGTACCTCCATTGGTATCTTTTAGCTTCGTGCAAATGGCGGTATCTTTCAAGGGTAATAATGGGAAAGGGAAGAAGATTTATAAGGATCGTTACTCATTGGATTTGGGAGGGACAGAGGAAGTGGAATGTGGGCGGGAGGTTGAGATGAGAGAGGTGGTTAGTGGGGCTAGTGAAGTTAACAAATGTGTTACGACATCCCCTCCTTCCGGTTTGCGGTTGATTCTTGATGGGGAGAGATCACATGTGTTAGAAACACCATTGGTGGATACTTGTGTTGATCCTTTGAAGAAGTTGGAGGCAAAATCTCTTTTTGGTATCCAAAATGGGCTGGGTTTTTCATTTACAACGCCGTCTCAAATTAATATTGATAGGTTGGATGGTATGGAAGTGGTGGATGTTAAGAAGAAGGTGCTTAGGGAGAGTAGTTTTGTTGATCAATGATTATTGCAACCTTCAACATTAGAGGTCTAGGGGGTGCGATCAAGCGAAGGAAAATTAAGGACCTTGTGCGTAATAATAAAGTTGATTTTTTGGCAATTCAAGAGACTAAAAAGGAGGTGATTTCGCAAAGTCTTTGTAATAGTCTTTGGGGAGGGGAGGATTGTGATTGGGCTTATCTTCCTTCCGAAGGTAATAGTGGAGGTATTCTTTCGCTTTGGTCTAAATCAAATTCTTCCTTTAATTTTACTTTTAGAGGTGAGGGTTATATGGGGGTGTGCTTGGATTAGGGGGTGTTGAAACATCAGTGTTTTGTGATTAATGTTTATTCTAAATGCGACCTTCCGGCTAAGAGGAGGTTGTGGGATAGTCTTATTGCTTTGAGGATGAGGATGGGGGAGGGGGGGGGGGGGGGGGTGGGGGTTGTT
>Ga0228710_1003672_pt1 | contig 24336 bp, 9 predicted proteins | sample MedpolnodulmetaG_FD_177995 | JGI IMG/M metagenome (GOLD analysis project Ga0228710, IMG submission 177995) | Root nodule microbial communities from Medicago polymorpha collected in Santa Monica, California, United States - pink nodules | ecosystem: Host-associated > Plants > Roots > Nodule...
ATAAGTGGTTTTTTTTTTGTTACTATTATAATAAGTGTTTCATGATATGTTTACGGTAAGTATATATTATTGAAATTTTCATTGCAGTATTGATTGTTTTAAAAGATATTTTAAGTCAATTATACGTTTTACGATTTTGATTATAGATAGATGTACATACCTAAAAGGTATCCTTGTCCTAGACTTCTAGTTGCCGAAGAATAGTGGTTGATTTGATTGCGAGGAGATCTCAAATTTTCATCCTTGTTTGTGTCCGTGGAAAGAAAAAAAAAAGGCATGTACATGTGTATGACTTAAATTTGAAAAGATAAATAAATAGTTGATAAAATTCAATTTTATGTTGATAATATCATAATAGATTGATTTAAACAATGTGAAATTTAAAAAACGTAGTAAGATATTGGGGTGTTCAAAACCGAACAAATCCAATAGAAAAATCGCAAACCGAACCAACTCAAATCGAAACTGCAAAAAACCACATTTTGTTTGGATGTATTCATATTACTTTTTTACTCAACCGCATGGTTTGGTTTGATTTGTGGTTTTCATTTTGCCAACCAAACCGCAACATAATAAAAACACTAATTAAATTTATGTCACCTAAACCAATACTCATAGAAACTCAATGAAAACTTTTATAAAATGACATATTTTTTCTCCTGTAGGTTTCTTCATTTCTTTTTATTTTAAAAATGTATTTATATGATACTTGAACTTTTAAAGAATTATAAAATCTTAGTATTTTAATTTTTGTCCACGTTTTTAATTTGGTTTATGTTGTTTGGTGGAAATGAAAATGTAATGTGTAATGAAATTAAAAATATTGTCAAAAACATTGTTGAAAATATGTTGTGTTTTACCTTTTTAACTTAATTTCAATATTAGAAACAAAAAATTGTATTGGCTCGAAAAAACCGCACCAACCGATCCAACCCAAACCGCATTGGTTTAGTTTGGTTTTGTTCGGATTGTCTTTTAAAAGTCAACTGAAGCAAACCAAACCGCAAGTTTTTTTATCTTGCAGTTCAAATGACTTTTAACTTCAGAACCGAATCAAACCGCACCGCAAACACCCTTAGAGAACTGATTTTTGCATATGGAAAAAAAATTCAATTTTAAGGACAAATTCATATTCACCTTGATTGAAGAAAATGTTGCTCTCACTCCTCTCTCAATAAAATTCATCACTTCTACACAACGGCGGTCAAAACTTTATACTTTAAAAATGACAACAAAATTAAAAGTGAAAATAACTTTTTGGATAAAATAAAATGTAATTGAATTTTATATTTGGTCCTGTAATTGAAATATTTTTGTGGATCTAGATAAGTTTTAGGTAAACTACAAAACCAAGTTTCGTGAACTCTGATGATTTTATTCAATTGAAAATAAGGGACAATATATTAACAAATATATTTTTACAGAATACTTGTACTGTAACCACAAGCAGCATTGTTCCAAAAAAAACCACAAACAGCAAACGGCTCTTCAAATAACCAAAAGATGTATCCCATCTACAATTACGTCTCATTTCACACACTGAAATAATTATCTCAAATTAAATATTTTAAAGTATGTTTCCAAAAGTATAATTTAGTTGTTAAGGACAATGAAGTGTAACATATGTGGTTGAAATTCGAAATCTAGACATCACAATTTTAATTACTTGATCTTAGAATTTGTGGTTGTATCTAACAAAACTCTACAAAACCACATAAAAACAGCTTGAAAGGTGATGAATATCCCCACTTATAAATACATGACATGATCATGTTATATTTTATTCGATGTAAGACTTTTTTAACACCTTAAAAGAAAAAATCAAAACAATCATGCACATTGCGCACAAAGCATTTGTAGTAGACTATTGATGGCCGGGTGAAAAAGGGATGAAAATTAAAGCTAATAATTCAGATTCCTTTTTGGGTTATGAGAATCTGAAATCTTACTCCCTAAGAAACATCAACTAGTTCACAACATTTTCCTTAAAAACCTAGACATTCTTCTTAAGGAAACACTTCACTTTTCACCGATCAATACTGGACCGTAATCTTAATCAGGTTCTTTCTCTTTGAGTGGTGTAGCAAATATTTTTTCTAATTATGAAAATTTAACACAAATGTATAATACAACCTAACCCGTACGAAACTCAGAGAGGAAAAACCACGTTTAGAAAGAACCCATTAATCACTCTATCATCCTCATGATTAGACCCTTCAACAGATTTGACAGGCAGAGAAAGTGCCCAATTTACAAAACCACGTTTCTTTTATCTTATGTGTTACTTTTTGTAAAAAATAAATAATGCTTTTTTTTTTAGGCAATAAATAATGCTTTTTACAAAGCAACTAACAAAGAGCTACATTATGTATTCCGACTCCAAGCCCTCTCATTTCAGGATCGGGGAATCTACTCCATAATTGGGGGATTGACTAGAATCCAAAAAAAAAAAACGATTCTATTGAAATTTTTTTCCAAAAGAATGGTTTTAATAAAATAACTATATTTTGTTAAAATTATACTTAAAAACATCCAAATGTATAAAAGCGTTTCTACTTTTCTAAACTAATTTGGATGGACTTAAAATTATTTGGATGAAGATTCATTTTGATCATATACCATCTCCAAACGAGTCAATTTAATCATTCACCAAAATAAAATTCAAAGTAGTTTGTGATATTTTAATATTGAAGAAAAATTAGTACTATGTTAATATTACTAATTTATTTTTGATATCAAAATGTTAAAGACTAATTTGATTTTTTCTCTAAATAAATGATTGAGTTTTACTTTTGTTAGGGGCTAATTTAACTCAACAAAATTGTGAACAACTAAAATAGATCTTCACTCAATTTATTTTGACTTCTAAAAATAAGACTAAGTATACACCGAATAACTTTTTTTTTTATAATTTAAAATAGTAAAGCTTTTTGTACCAAAAAAAAGTAGTAGGCTTTGGTAAAAAATTGTGCATTAATTGCAATTTGTAATATTCAATTTTTCACTAATTTTTTTATTTGAAATCTTTACACAATTTTTTTTTGTGGTGTCTGGGATTCGAACCTCGACCTTTGCATATATTATACATTGTTCTTATCAACTGAGCTAAGTTCACGGAGACTTACACAATTTTCTTTAAGTATTTGTCATTAAGACCTTTTTAAATTATCAAGATTAAAAAATGAAAGATAATAATTAAAAACAATTTTGACAATTTAAAACAAATAAACTTTGTATATTTATCTCATTCAAGGCGGCCGACCTACTCTCTATTTTCGAGAACTAATGCACCTTGCTTTCACACCCCCAAATAATATTTCGACACGTGTACACGCTGACGACAAAACCCATAAGCCGACCTCAGTGGACCCTACCGCAATTGGAACCTTATGTTAACATCGGCCCCACCACCAGCATTCACAACCACTCACAATATGGTTTTACACATTAAGAAATTTGTCTTTGAAAATGAGAAACAAGTTAAAAAGAAACACATAATAATCATTTGTCTTCGAATTCTATCTAAACAGAGAAAAAAAATTTTAAATTAATAAGTTGAATGATGAGATTGGAATATCAGTCTTATATGTATATTTGTTTTGTGAAAAACGAGTATCCTCTGCGCGTAATTTTAAAGACAAATTTTTTGAGCAGGTTGTTTCCACAAATTCGAAGGCTCGACTCTGCAAGTAAAAAGAGACCCGTAGTAAAATAAACGTATTTTTTTAAAATAACAATGTTTTATTTAAATTTTCTACAGATCTCGTTTCTTTATTTTAAAATATTATTAAATTTATATTGGGATAACAAAAAAAAATCTTTGTTTTGAAATACTCCATCCGTTTTCAATTTATAACAAAATTGACTTTTTATTTTTATTTTATTGGAACCACATACATCATTAATTGAATGAATGAATTTAAAAAATCGATTTTGCTTATAATTAGAAATAGAGGGGAGTATCACGAAAACAACCAAAAAAAGTACTATCATTTGTCGTTAAGTAAAAGTACTTCAGTGACTTTGTGTTGGGTGACTTTAATGTATTTTAGAGGAAAGAGAGTGATGATTGAATGTTTAAAATAAATTATTTTGATAAGAGAGTATTATTGGTTAGGAGAGAGATAAAGACAAAGACACTCAAAGACACCCAAGTACTACACGTAAAAGTAGTAGAACACACTTTTTACATTTCAATGTTACATCAATGTTAACAAAATCTCTAAAATGCATATACGAAGCAAACAAATCTCAAAATGCAAAAGATCTAAAAAATACATTTTACATTTTTACAATTCAATGTTACATCATTTATAATAAAACCTAAAATATACTGATACAAAGCAAACAATCGTAAAGACTCACACAAGTTCCACCACGCACAAATTTAAAAAATGCAATGTCGTAGATTTGAGGTCACAACATGATTTTCTTTCATGTACACTCTTTTTACTTAATCTTTAAAGTTTTCAAATGCGGTCGAACAATGGGAGCAATAATTGTGAAACACATGTATTTATAATAATATGATCTCTTTTATTTTTTCTATTATCATATTTAGATATAGCACCTTTTTCCAAGGATTACATTTTCATTTCCTTTCTTCCCCACTTACTAACCCAATATTTACATCATCAATCACAAAACTTAGGTATAATAATTACTTTAGTAAAACAAACCTATATTAAAAAGACTTACTTGTTTTGCTACACGCACGGGTACGTACACCCCATTCTTTTTGCTAAATGCACCACCAACTATTTCACAGATGTCTTTTATTTTCTACTACCTCAACCTTTTCCACTTCTATTTGGATTTTTGCTATATACACAAAACACTAGAAACCATTGTTTATCTTAAAAAAAGTAAAAAAAAAAAAAAAAAAACTATTTATAAAAAAAAAAAAAAAAAAAAAAAAAAAAAAAAAAAAAAAAAAAGGTACTTGCATTAGTATATATATCAGGGGCATTATAGCAAATAACTTGAAAATACTAACTATCTAATATTCTAAATCAAGCCCCCCCAATGGAGCTCTATGTGGTATTCCCTTTCTTCTCTTGGCTGTTCTGTAAGTAACTGAAGTTGGGGGTGGTGTAGATGGTGTAAAGCTTTGAACTTTGATTTTCTTTTGACGGCTATGAATGTTGTTGCTACTGTATGACTCCTCAGAATCTGATGCCATTGCTGTTAAATGTCTCTTTTTCTTCTGGAAGTTCTTAGATGTCCCCACAATCTGTAATTCACATTCACATTGATTGATTAATAATCCAATTAACCAAAAAACAAATCAAAATTGAATACAATTAACATAAACTTGTTGAACACATAATAGTATGATTTTGACAAAGATGGGGTTAGAAGTCAATATTCAAATCCCAACATTCATGGTTTTTTAATGCTATGAAGAAATTTATGCAAAAGATTAAATAGAAGGATACAAGAGTCTCGTGAATCAAATGGTACCCATCATGAAAAAGTCAACTCAACTCAATTCATTTTAACACAAAAAAAGTTTCTTTACTAGCTTGAAAAGAAAGCAAATACATCATCCAATGTTGTCAATTAATCACAAACAGCAAAAAATATTAGTTTGTTCAAATTCCGCTACACAACATTGTTATAGTGCATCTATAGTAGCTCACTATAGCTGAGCTATTCAAAAACATTTAGCCCAACAATAGCGATTTGTTCAAATTCTGCTACAAAATAAATTGATGAGAATACATTGGTGGAAAAAACCAAGTAAAGTAAAGTATAGTAAATTACCTTGCAACCAAGAGAACAGAACCTGAAGGAATCAAGAAGGCTACGCTCACAAACTTCACAAGTGTTTGTGACACCTTTCCCTGGCCTTGGTTGAGGCCTTTCATTCAAAAACACAACCCTTGCACTGTTGATAATGTAGGTTTGAACACCAGCAATGTCCAAGTGTTTCTGAATCTCATTCACCCTTATCACATCATGGTATGAAGACCTCCTAATCTGTTCAAACCATACAAAAAAACAAACTTTAGCCCATTAATTAAACATTAGACATCAATGGTTAAACATTATTCACACACATTGAAAAAATAGCTGAAAATCAGTAAAAGGTCACATTTTTTTTAAAACCCATTTCGGTAACAACACTTAGATCTCAGCACAGAAAACAAAAGTGGAACTTTTAACTGAAATCAACCTAAAAAAAGAACAAATCTATAAGTAGCCCATGAACCAAAATGTGTCAGATTATAAGTTTTTCTACAAAAAGTAAATATTTTTTTGATGAATTGATTCAATAATGAAGACAAACCTGAATGTAACGGTGGTCTTTGTGATAAGCAAGACAGAGAGAACAGAGAGGACCATTCATACAATCCAAACAATACATATTACATTCACTCTTGTGAGAATCGGCATGTATCTTGCATTGAACAAAGAAAGCTTCTTTCAACAATGGTTTCAACCATGGTGGCCATCTGTTATCATCATCATCAGGTCCTCCAGCACCCTATTCAAAAATCAAATCAAATCAAAAATCATTAAAAACAGAACATAATACAATGTACAAAAAAACAGAACACGTTAACATTAAAAAAACAAAAAAGAAACCATTAAGAATTTAGTGATAGATTGTGCATACCATGATTCTCCTGTTCTTTGGTTTGATTTCTCTGACACTGGTGTTTTCTTGATTTTCAATTGCCATTGGAGTGTGTTTGGTTTGAAGTTTGAATGTGAAAAAGTGAATGGTGTTTGGTTTTTTTAGTAGAGAGAGAAAGAAGAGAGAGAAGCAGAAAAATAGGGTTTGAAGTTGAGAGTTTGAGAAGTAAAGAAGAGTGAGGGAGGGAATGGGTTCTTGTAGGGCTTGGAAGCGGTAGATAGCGTTTTTTGTTAGAGAGAGGGGTAAGGTCGTTCTTATCCTCACAAAGTCTTCATCCAAACCTAGCTCCAAACCTCGTTCCGAACCTCAGATGCGTTGGGAGTAAGGAATCCACCCCCTTCTTTCCTTTTATTTATTTTATTTAATATTGAATCAAATCAATTTGTAATCTACTCTTTCCACATTTTAATCCGATTATGTAGGTATTTTAATATTTAAAATTTAAATAATAATCGGTAAATTCTTTCAAACTTGTGGAATAGTACAAAAAAAGTTCAATGAATTTAGACAATTGTTCTTAGGCATCCAAACTGGCTTGAAATCAGATCGTAACTTTCGATGATTTTTTTCTTCCTTCAAACGGTCGACTATTTTCAACATAATGTCATTCAAGAGCAATTGTCATTAATTTAATTGTTCCTTAGTTTTTGTATAAATCTAGATACATATAGGCCTAAACATATTGAGGTTCACCCCAAACAAACTTGAACCTTCTCCGTCCAACAAAGAACCTTAACAACTAACCTTCCATGGTTTCGCAACACTTTAACGACTAATGAAAATCAAGTACAATATTGATAGGGCATTGTGTGTAACAGCCCCTCATCAACTCTCCAACAGCTCCACACGACTGCCTACAAAAGACACCCTTGATAAATTTAAAGCACATAATCTCTAACATTACAACACTTTACACTCTTTGATCTCATATTGTCATGAGCTTCAAAATGCCTGTAAGTACCCTCAAACTTTTTTTTTTGGGTAGATAGACGAGATGGCAAAACCATCATAAACTCACACACAAAGTGGAGGTACCGGCCTTCGAACCCCGGTCATGATGTCCAGCCTAACAATTTCGACTTTTTTTGCCAGTTGAGCAAAAAGACACCAAACATTTGATGGGTATCCTAAACAAATATTTTGATTTTAAGATTAAATTGATTGATATTCTTTAAGAGTGAAATGTAGTTATCGTCCCCAAATTTTGTTAGGTCACGAGGGGAGCTCGGGGGACCGTCTACATCGAGGCTAGAATAACCACACTAGTGAGAGAGACACCACACTCTTACCAAAAACCTTAAGGTAATGGGTTTATGGGTCCTCTTACTTATAAGGTGTTCAACCTTTACTCTTTTATCCGATGTGGGACATATAACTCACACTTGTACACAACAACATTCCCCCTCAAGTGTGACTCCATCTATTCATCATGCTCTCCCTTCAATCAAAAGCTCTTACTTTGCCTGTATTGTCGTTGCTGCTTTCTGCGCAACGACCGGCTGCCTCGGTCACATCCTTCGTCGAATTGGGGCTCTGATACCACTGTTAGGTCACGAGGGGAGCTCGGGGGACCGTCCACATCGAGGCTAGAATAACCACACTACTGAGAGAGACACCACACTCTTACCCAAAACCTTAAGACAATGGGTTTATGGGTCCTCTTACTTATAAGGTGTTCAACATTTACTCTTTTATCCGATATGGGACATATAACCCACACTTGTACACAACAACAAATTTAACAATTGTGACAATGATATTCCTAAGATTAAACGCAGTTAGCCCCATATTTTCGATACCTCGATTTTAACCCGAAGTTTACCTCATTTTGCTTTTGTTAGTCTCCATTGAGATCTTGACTTTTTTCATATTTTATAAAAGTCATAACAATTGTAAAACTATAAATAATATACATGCCTTAAAAAAATATGCAAAAATAATTTTAAAAAATAATCAAGTGAAATAGTGTCATTTATGTATATGCAAAATCAAATAATTCTGAAATTTGTGGGTCAAACTCGAGAAACTAAAACTTGAAGGACCAAAATCAAGCAATTATAAAATTTGGGGTCAAAACTACATTTAAGCTTATTCTTTAATTTAAGAGATTAAGTTTCCATTTTATATATTCTAGGGATTTAATCGATCGACTGTTCCAATTCAAGTAGAAAAATACCTATTTTTGCATTTAGATTCAGTATAATAAATAGTATTTAATTAAATTGTATAGGCGGTTATTTGATTTAGCGGAGATACTTGAAAATGGCAGAGTCAATTTTTTGCTTAGGAGGAGAAATTGATGGGGAGTGTAGTGACATTTTATCTAACGTTTATTTACAGGTTGGTGTGGAGAATAAGTGGAGCTGGAGGATCACGCCTGACGAAGGGTACACATACAGTGGTGTTTGTCAAATGTCAACTGAGGTGGAACCAAATGCTTGACATGATTTACAAGCAATAATTTAGAACAAAATAATTTCCTTGAAGATATCTATTTTTGTGCGGCGGCTACTTTAGATCTGCATCCATCCAGAGAATATTATAGTTCAACGTGGAATACTTCGACATAATATGAATGTGTGTGTTGCAGGTTGAAGTGAAGCGGAAAATGTGAATCACTTACTTTTAGTAAGTGACCTTTTTTTCTCGAAAGCTTTGGATAATCACAGTCTTTCGTTTAGTGCTATAGGAGGATTCTAAATCATTACAGTCAAGGATGCGTGTTGTGTGGTCTGCTTGTGTGTGAGTAATTTGAAAAGAAAGGAACAACGACTGTTTTTAGCAATGGGAGGAGTGAATTACTCAATTATTGGGTTGAGTTAAATTATTATCGTTACGGTGATTGAGAGCTAAAAATATTTAACTTTTGATCTTCATAATCGATGATTTAATCCTTTAATGCTTGCGGGGTAGACCAACTATTAACTTCGTTTCTTTTTTGTTTGTGTTATTTTTGTAAGGCTCTTTTGTTATCCCCTTGCACTTCTTATTATAGGAAAATCCATTTTTATCTATACTATATATAGATAAAATAACATGTTTTGACCCTTTTGAGTTGACCTTTTCTCTTTTCACAATTTTCTTCAATTTTTAATACAAATAACACATATAACAAATAGATAAGAGTAAATTCAAATATTAACATAAAAGTGTAAGAAACACGATATGAGTATATATATGTCTAATTTTTTTCTTTATCATTTAAAAAGTATAACAAACTAGATGAATATATCTATACTTGTTTTTACATCATTATTATTATACCCTTAAACAACATTTTCTATAATAAATATTGTTGTTCTTGTCATTAAAAATATAAGAATTTAGATTATATTTTTTGTTATATTGTTGGTGTCATTGAAATGGATAATCACGATTAGTTTGGTTTGCTATAATTTGAAAGCAACAAACACTTATTTTTAGTTTTAATCAAAATCAAAATTTTATAAAAAAAAACCATTCAAAATCTTCAAACGCGAGTACCCTTCTTTTTGCTGGTGGTATATAAAATTTATTTTGGCTTATTCAAAATATACATGTTTAAATTGTATAAAACTCATCTACTTAGTATATGTCATTAAGATGTCAAAGACGAACTTGTTGGATTTCTATGACCATGTGTTTTTTTTGACACATTCTATGACCATGTGTTAGAAATTAAATTGAAGAGTGATAATTGAAAGATTAAATTGATGATTTATATTTAAATATTTAACATTTCATTTTCACATTGTTTCTTTGATCTTATCGTTTTTTTTTTTTTTATCATAAAAACTACTCACTTTCAGTTTCTATTAATTAAACCTTGCTTTCGTTATCAGTGTGATTAAAGCAATTTTTTTCTTCCTGCCAAGCATTCATTTGGGCATGCTTATTTCGTCCACTAGCGTTTGAATTAACTATAATAAGCAATGGTACCCCTTTTTTTATATATGGTAAATCATCTGATGTTTTTATAGGACTGCTCTGGCTATTGTCCTAATCCAACTTGAATTTGTTATCAATAATTCAATATATATGAAAAATCTTTCAATTGTTGACCCAAGTGTACTAGCTATATTGGGTCATGTCCCTACTATTTGTATAAAAAGATGAAACCGTTATTATTCCTGCTGTAATTCTTTGTTTGTCAGTGTAAAAATGTAGACAAGTTAATCAAAATCCTCAACCAAACATGAACTGTATTTGGCAGAAGTTTATTTGATAAAAATGCTTACCATATAGTCATAACCAACTAACCAAGATAAGAAATATTGTGTGGTGGTGTTTGAAGTTTTTCTACAATAAATTCAATGACTAATAACCAATCATATTAATATTGTAAAGCCAAATAAACGATCGGAAGTGTATGCATCATGTTGGCTCTAATCATGTGGGTTAGGTCTTGGTTGGCCATCCCTAATTAGAGTCTATAGCAGAACCACTTATTTTATTCTAGAAACAATAATTGTTTTAGTAAGTAAAATGTTCGGGTTTGATATATCCTTTTAGTGACAATGGTTTAGTTGTGCTATATATAATCTATTCCTTTTAATAACAATGGTTTAGTTGTGCTATATATAATCCGTTAACTAAATATGAGTACATATTGTAAAAAAAATTTGGGTCAAGGAGTAAATATTGTATTTATTTCTATTAGAGATGACAATTGGATTCATACTCGTTGAGTATCCGAAAAAAGTATTAAAGATGTTTTTCTACTGACCTAGGGATTCGATATTTATAGACGTCTATTTTCCTAAATTTTAGGAAAATTAGTTCTCGATGCGAGCCTAATCCTCACGATGCAAGGTAGAAAATGGGCATCTCTTTTGGTTTTATCGCTCTATCTTGCGATGCGGGACTCATAGTGCGTGATGCGAGATAGACAATAGCAATCTCCTTGATTTCCATCGTATTCTCGTGATGCGGGACTTATAGCCAACAATGTGAGTTAGATAGAAATTGACTCCTTGATTTCTTCATTCCTTGCTCATTTATTCTCACGTGAACATCCGTAACAACTATGTCCTAAGCTTAATCAATTACAAACTTGTAAAAAGCATAACACGTTATAGAGTTGTCTCATTCAGGTGAATTTTCATGACTTCAAAGCTTTTTTCTGTCTTTAGATCTCTCATGACTTTTTGAAAGATTTCTTTACAAAATTTGACTAAAACTAACATAAACTTCCTACTTGTTGCTACTAAAATGAAACAAATTGGTGACTCAAAACCCTATATGATTTCTTTTCATCAAACATATTATTGTTAGAGTCAATATCTGCCCTTTGTCTATGATTTTGTCTTCACTCTAGTAGTAAAGTTGTATTTCGTACAAATTTGCAAAATGAATTGTTCAATTTCTTTTTAAAATTTGAAAATTGTTTTATAATTTTAATTTAAGCATGTAGTAGATGATGTAATTTTATCTATTTTTCTCATATTCATTGTTGATTACTCGTACGGATGAACATGTAGTGTGGTAGCCTTCTTTGAAACTTCACTGTTCTTCGTGTGTTGACTTGTTTCGAGACTTCTTTCAACAAAAAAATTAGTACGAGAGGCAAGACTGTACAAAAACTAAACCACAATTTAACAAATTCAATTTTTCATTTTTAATGTTTTTTTTTAAATTAGTCACCCAGTTTAATTGTGATTCAATTGATTGAATCAATTGAAATATCACTACCAACAAAAAAAAAGAATCAATTGAAATATGAACTCACCGATTCAATCTCGGCTAAATTTTTAAAACATCAGCAAACGTGAGTTTTTTTCTTTTACCAAAAAAAATGAGATTTTTTATTTATTAAAATGCTTTTTTGATCCATTAACTATTTTTGAGGTATTAGTTAAGTCTCTTAAGTAATTTTCGTTTTTTTTCAGTTTTTAAATATGTTTCCTTTATATAAGTTGGTTCCTTATGTTAAATGTCTAAGTTAAACCAACTTTGATAATAATCCACCAAAAACCTCATCATTTTATAATCTTACCTGTTTGATCTATTTATTAAAAATTAAACCATTGAATCTTGAAGGTGTATTGTATTTAATAATGCACTATCACACTTAATCACCCTCTTCTAATTGTAGTTGCGTGTAGACGATATTTGGTTCACAAATAAAAATGCATTTAAGTACTTATTTTTCAACTAATAAATAATCTTTTAAAATGAATGCAACTTTTGAACTTTTCTTTTTCTTTTAAATTCTAGGTTAATATATTTAAATTCGTGGAGATTTGTTTGAGTTACTAAATAAGAATTTATTTTAGTTGAAAGTCAATCTAAGCAAGAGTTGGGATGAAGTAGAAAAGATGATAGGATACCATAGACTGCAAGTACAAGTGGTAATGTCTTGGCACTTTCCCTAACTTTTCACATGAGTTGCTAAGAAAAATCTTCTAGTAGGGTACTCATTACATGTTGCTAAGAGACCGATGGCATCAAAACTCCTTGTTTGCCCAATATCCCATCCCATATATCAATCTTCAACAATAATTGCTGGGAAACTTTCAACAGCTTTAAATAATCAACTAAATTTTTAAAAGACCGTTGTTACAATATACCTCAAGTCTATTTTAGCTTTTCCTTCAAGAAACCCTTAAAAAATGGAAATCGATTCCAACCTCAGTTCCTATTTTCTTCACCCTCACTTTCTCATCTCTCAAGTCTAGACAATTAATTAACTAGTCAAAATCTGATTGCACGATTTCATTTTAGCTAAAGTGTATTAAAAAAGTGGTGCAATTATTATTGTTTTTTTTATAAGAAAAAAATGGTGCAATTATTATTTAAACTAAAATAATTTGTATTTTCAAAAAAAAATCTTTGATGTATTTTTTAAATAATGTCCTTAGCTCACTCGTTAGTAAAATCCATTAAATTAATACACTACCTAAGATGAAATCATTCAATCAGTTTAAAAAATAAATAAAAAACATAAACAAAATCATTCAATCAGTTTTTAATTACTATATAAGACTCTATTAAACCGCTAGCCTATAAGATACTTATTCAAAAAAGATACTTATTCAAAATTGTGTAACTAAAATCGAAGTCCAATATATGATTAAAGAATTGCTAATTAGACTTCACTCAATCGAAGTCCAAATTATTTGGAATCCATATCTTTCGGGAATCAAAGTATTAAAATTAAATAATGTGCACACTAGACAACACTCTTAAGTATTAACTACATTTTTATTTGCATCCCCTGCTGAAATATTTTGGTTCGTGGTTCGTGCATATCTTTGATACGATCAATCAGTGGATAAGCACCGATCTCTCTTTATATAATATAAAAAAAAACACATTAGCTTTAGGTTAGGAGGACATTATATAATTTCATTCATGTTATTTAAAGGTGGTGTTACGTAAGATGGAATAAGAAATGTATTTGTATAATAATATTATAAGTCTTTGAAGAATGGTGCATTTTGTTGTGGACTACGTCCAATTGTGAATTGTTTTCATGGTTCCCTTCCTGATTGCTGAATGAATCAACATCAACATATACTAATATTGCATTGTATTGTAGTTTATACTAATAATAGAAAAAATTCATAGGTATGAATTCATCTCCATTAAAAACATTGAATATATTTTTGTCCTGAACTACTTGATATTTTTTTTTGATTATATCGGTATTTTAATTATTGTTCTTGTTATTAAATAACTAAATAAAATATATACATGCGTGACTACCACAGAATACCAGGTTTCACGAGACTCGGTATCAGCAAGATACAATGTTTATTCTCGTAGTAAGGTGCTTTTGTTTTTGTCTTTTTGCAGATATACCTATGTTTTGTTTCCTTGGTTTATTTGGGTGATGTAGTGGGGGAGGTTATTCTTAGGGAAAGCCACTAAAATAACTTTGTTTGATTTTTTCTTTTGAGAAATCTTTAATAGTTTATATCTAAGTTTATACTTTGTTTTCAAAAATAATAATAATAATAATTAAGTTTACACTTTAAAAAGGAAAATAGTGGATTTACAATGCAATGGAAAAAGACACTCCATCTTAATTAGAAAGAGAATTAGACCTCTATGTAACTAAGGAATTTTGGTTGATAGGTTGCAAAATTTCTCGAGTTAATTTACACATCACTCATATTGTAGTTTACAATTAGTTGGGCCAAAGAATCAAATGGTAAAAATATCATGGCGTAATACCATTAAATGAGCTTGGATTTCAAGTTCTAAAACTAGCTTGAACAAGAGTGTCCAAACCCAAATACATCCAATAAATTGAGAATTCGGGCAACTTGGATTCTGGTTTAATTTCCGCATTATCATTCTTAACATGTGTTTGATATTATGTTAAATGAATTTGAATATCATTGATAAAAACTACTTCCTCCGCTTTCAATTATAAATAAAATATTAATTTTTAGATACATTGAATACCCAATGTATTTGGTCAGTAATATGGACCAAATACATCAACTATTTAATGAACTTAAAAAGTAAAATGTTGTTTATAATTGAAACCGGACGAAGTAACTCATAATAAGAGTGTCCAAACATAGCTCGAAAACTTTGCAATGTGAGACTCGATTAAACTTCAATACATAAGGTGTTCAACTTTAGATAAAAGTAAAATAAAAAGAGTGGATATTTTTGGTTTGTATTCCTAAGATTTTGGTCTTTGCTCCCCTAATGGGTGATGATTTATACAGCCTTGGGTGTAGATTGATCGATGGGAGATTGTATTATGGCAAGATAACAAAAGATATCAGGACAAGAGAAGAAATCGGTTTCAGCTAGGCATGATTGATTTTTTTAAAATATCTTAATCACCAGAGTGATTCATGCCAATGAAAAACCTAATTCTTTTGATTATTTCCATTTATTTATTGAAGTACCGAAAAAGACTGGAAGATGAGTAGTAAATATCATGTTATTTATCGACTTGAATTTATGACCTTACTTCATTTTCACGAAAAGATCGCACAAGGGTTAGCAAATGAGTGGTGGTTTTCTTAACTCAGTTATTAATTAATGGAATGTTAAATATGTTTTTACTTGTTTTGTCTAAGTAAAATATTATGTTTCTACTTTTTTTTTACTAAATGTTTTTACTCTTATAAATATATTATGTTACTGTCCTCGTGAGCTTAACTCAGTTGATAGAGACAATGTATATTATATGCAAGGGGCGGCAGAGGCCAGGGTTCGAGCCATGGACATTTCATTTTTCCACATTTAAAATGTGTGAGCTCCAACCACTAAACTATTTGAAGAAAAAAAAATATATCATCTAACTTAATGTCTTGAGATCAAAAATAGCTCTATTATTGAACTCACGCACTATTTTATTTGTTGGATAAGCCTGATATTTTTTTTCCCACATTTTCATATTTCTTATACCATGTCGGCCTTATCCAATTCAATTGTATTATGTTTCTTGAGAAATTCAATAGTAACTTGATGACTATATTGAAATTTTACAAAATAAAAGTAGTGACCAGACAAATTGATGCGCCTTGTAATTTCATGAATAGCCAACAATATAAAATATATGCTACTTTTTTGGAGGTGAATAGGTGATTAATAGAGTTCATTAGTCACCCAAAACACAAAACCGTCCAAGCAAAATATCTTGTACAAAAAGTGTCATATAGTATGTGCAAGTTGCAACCAAGCAAGAGGGATGAAATTGTCATAATATCTTGCAAATAATTTTCTTATTGCTATATGATGACAATTTCAGTACAAGATATTATGTGAAACCAAGCAGAGGGATGAAAAGTGGCGTTGAATTTAATTGACTTGGTTGGGTCAAAAAAGAAACCTAGCTTGCTCCCCAAACCACACTCTCTCTCTTATTCTCAAGACTCAAGAGCACACCACCATTGACCAAACTTCAACATGCTTTGGCACGTGTGCGTTGACTACAAAGTTTTACCTCACGCGGTTGACCCTACCATGCGGTTTCCGACCATGCACCACTTTTGTTTCATTTAATTTATTTAACTTTTTCTTATAAGTGTTGCTAATAATAGATGTACGGTGGCCAAATTTTATGATGATGCAAATGTTGAAGAATGGTAGGAAAATGTATGAAGACTAATTTAAACTTTTAGGTTAAGTAAGTTTTAGGTCAAAATTTTAGTTGAAAGCCAAGAATCTACGTTGAGTTCTACATGTTTTTTTTATAAAGATTAGTCTATGATAAATGTTTTTCAATAAAGATTAATTTTTTTTAAATGATTGTGAAAACTTTATGGTATCAATTACAAGGTAACTCAAGAAAAACATGATGATTTATTACATTAGGTTAAAAACAACCATATAAAGGAATCTAACAACGAGACATTCTTCCATGGTTACAAGACCAAATCAATAATGTTTGGACACACATAAAATTTTTTTTTTCAAAATATTCAATTATCTTTTTTATCAATTTCCTCTTTATTATTAAGAAAATACTTCTTTATATGTGTGTGACCAAACACTATTTCTTTGGTCCCGTGACCATATTAGAATTTCTCTTTAACAACACATTTTTACCTAAAACTTTAAAATATTTAGTTTATGAGCACTCTCACTTATATTTGTTTAATATTCATTTTTTTCTTTTTATGAGAGACTACTAACTCACACATTCCACGACATATATGTATTAAAAATCTTTGATTATTTTAGTGTACGTTTGAATTGAAATTTGGAAGGAGTCCGTAAATTTCCAAATTTTAATTGGTTATCTAAGACAGAGTTTTTGTCACGGGGATGGATAAAATCATGACATGTAAAAACCTCAACTTTAAGTTTTTTTTTTCAATGATGTAGTCATCCTCACAGATGTTTGGAGGTACTATATCTGGGCTGGCTTTTATTTTGTTTGTTTTTCGGATTGTATTTCTTTGATCATGTAAGGTTTAATATGTGACACTTGTGTATCCCTATTTAAGACACACCTTGTGCGGTAAATAATTATTTAAGGCAATTTCGGCTTTTTCTAAAGTATAAGTTTTCAAATGCAATTTTTGGGGTTCCCTTAGTTTCAACCTATTGCTTATATTGTACTTTTTTTTTATTAAAATAAATAAGTTCATTAATTAATAGAGCATTTTTTTAGCTCTAATATAAAGAAAAAAAGAAGGTAAAATAGGCTAAAAATGCTTTCAGCTGAGGCTTTCCAATGAGATTTGAACTTACGATCCGATGCAAAGCATGCACACGATCATTAGAGGTGAGTGAAGTCTACTTTATGTTCGACTTATTTTGTAATAGTAGTTCAAAATATGTATGTTTTGGGAAATCTAAAATGAGAATTTGAATTGCCTTATAATTGAGTCGACCTTGTTCTAAATGAATTTCAAGTAAAGATAAACTAATTTATAATTAGACTCAACTCAAATTTGATAAAGATAAAGATAAACTAATTTCTTTCTATTTTTATTTTTTGTATGGACGTTGGTGGTTGATCAAATGAAAATCATTTATACACGTTTCTTTTTATAGTGAGCACACTCAATTATTTGCTACACATAACTCCATGATAACCAACTCACACTATAGTCTATGTAGACAACATGCAAGTATTAGATGAGGAAAAAAAAATACCTTTTATGTGAACATTCATAACACTAATGAGCATTAAAGAAAGGACACCTTCTACATCATATTAATCCTACTTCATGATCAAAAGAACAACGTCTGATGCAACGGTTTATGTCATTTGTAAATTTGGAATGGCAAGGGTGTGTGTATCTACAAACACTCCGGCACTCAAGTCTGTATGAGAGAGAAAAAAGGGTTAAGGGTGAAATGAATTGACCTTTGGGGACCTTGTAAAGTCCCCTTATATAGAGAGGAGGTGACAGTGCCGTTGTTAATGGAGGAAAGTCGTTGCTCGGCGGTTACAATTGTAGAAATTGTAACCGTCGAGCGTTATAATGTGGCAATCATGGGAGCCGCTATGATTCTATGTTTGAAACGACACCTCGTGCTGCTGCGAGTACCCCCTCGCGGAGAGGGGGTGTGAAGTGAGTGATTGAGCAAGTATTAAGTTCGGTTTATTTATTGGGCCTGAACAGTTTCGAGCATGAGCCTTTGGACAAACTAAAACATTTCCCTTCCATCAAAAGAATGCTTATGTAATGAAACTGTTATATAAATTATGAAGTTGTTTTCATAAATTATCCCACATAGTTTATTAAAATAACTTCAAATAAAAGTGCATATGAACCATAGACGGATCTACCCTAAGCTTAAGTGTGGCTATGGCCATACCAAATTTCTCTCTCTCTCTCTCTCTCTAAAATAACTTCAATTTTTTTTTTGGTGGTGAAAATAACTTCAAATAAAAGTGCATATGAACCATGGGCAGATGTACTCTAAGCTTAAGTGTGGCTATGGCCATACCAAATCTCTCTCTCCCTCTCTATTTTATTTATTTTTACATATAAAGGATGACTATTAGAGCTATTGAAAGATGAATATTTTTTCAAACCAATATGAAAAATATAATGCTAGAGAAAGTTGACGACTCATTTTATTCAATTGGTGATTGTTAAGGTTTTTCTTTATAAGGCCATAACATAATAACATCAAGAAAGAGAATATGTGATTTCTCAACTATACCCTAATCTCTTGTCAAGTGCTCATATATATTATTAAAAAAAGGAAAAAAATTGGGGGAACATAGACCAAACCCAGTAAAAACACAAATGTGCAGGACAACCCAAACGGGCATTACAAACATTTTAAGCCATACATATAATCCAACCTCCAATGATTAATCCAAAATAAACAAAGGTCGGCTATTTGGTGTATGAACCAACCGTCAACACGGAATAGTCCAAGAACCAAGAACTCCCTGCAACGAGTCAACAAGCAACACCGACTCTTTCGAGTCCAAATAGTCCAATGTTAATCATACGAATGACTAGGATTCCAAAGCAGTCTGAAGTCAACCACAAGGACTGCGACAAATATTCAAACAACATCGACACATCACCATATATTTGACATCTGCAGAACTCAACAAATGTGGATAATAATCAGAGAATTCAAAGGCATGACAACATGACAGACACCAACAACACCAAACACAACCGTGAGATTGTGGTGGCGCACAAAACCGAATCACAAAAAAACCCAGAAAATCGAACTTTTTTTTGCATAATGGCCATAAACTTGATCGCCAACACGATAACGAATCCAACACCAGCAACTCATTGTGGTTTAGGACAGCAAGTTAACAACGCCGTTTCTAGCCAAACCATCCTAATCCTCCGAACCTTGAATTGTGATTGAACAACACATAACACTAGAACCTGCACCACCACGAAATCTGAAAGAGGCTAGGAAAGTCGTCGAAGGACGCCAGATCTGAAACACAACTAAACCAGATCTGCTTTGAGCTGTCGGCGGCGACGACGACCATAAATTACTCGGAAACATATCTAGACGCGAATCACTAGGGAAACACGTTTTTGAGAACAACCGGATCTGTGTTTACAACATATCCGATTTAAGAGAAACACGTTTGAAAAGACGACCCAAATGAAAAACACCCACACAACTGGTTTTTTTCCAGAACTTCGTGCACCAAAGGCGCGGGTTAAGACAGGCCTACAAGATGACAACGAAACCAAAACAACCGTCAACACCGCTCAAAGAGACAAAGGCAAACAGCGGAACAGGAAGGTTGGTGGCGCGGAGGGCAAAACGCCACTCATCACACCACAACATGACAGTGCTACATGTTGACGGATGTGGGTGGAGGCCCTAATAAAACTAACCCTAATAAAATCATTAAAACTATTTTCTTGAATGAAATTATACATAGTTTTTAATTTCATTCGACAAAGTTTTTAACACTATTATTTTATTCACGCTAAAACATTAGTTTTGAATCCGCCCTTGATATTAACATGTTATAAGCCTACTTTTATATGCTCATTCAAATACTTACACATATATTCCGCATCATAGGGTTTATGACACAAGTTGTGTAATTTGGATTTCCTTTTTGCTATAAACCTACTTCAATTTGAATCGACATTCGTAATTTGTATTAAACAAAAAAGAGGTATAAAGAACTGAATAATTGGTCAATCACGTGATTACGAGTATCATATACTGATTCACATCACATGTGTTACTTTTAGTACGGTTATAGGTTGAGCAACAAAAACCAATCTGAACTCGAAAATCTAAGAGTCATCAACAAATATTAACATTAATTAACAAATTAAGTTGATGACACAGTACATAAAACACTGTCCACATACGTATTCAAATTATAGTATTAGCAAATAAGCCGTAGCTACATGACAAATTGAACTGCTTACATTGTCTCTTAGCATACTTCAAAAGAAGAAAAAGACATATAACATTAAAAAAATAATTTAAGTATTTTCTCAATCAATATCAATATTTTTTATAGTAATAGTGACAAGTTGCAGCCGGAAAAAACGAATTATTGAGTTGAAATAATGGGATACAATACAATAATAATCAGAGAGACATAGGCAAGTTACATGCTTCTTTTTGGGGCTTATAATAATGAAAAATTTACTACTTTGGCCATGTAGTTATGTGGTTACGAATTGAAAGGGACCTTGTACAATAAAAAAATCTATAAAGGTAGAACCAAGTGACGGGTCAGTATGTGTGTAAATCACACTTTGGATAACTATGATGACTAGTGGCACAAAAGCTATTAAATGAATATGAGATGCATTAACAAAATGATTTTAATTGTATGAAGAAATTGAAAAGAGAAAATGGTTGTACCTGTACCCAAAACATGTGTGATAGTGATAGATACATTTATATTGAAGAAATATTTACTTGTAACGTTATTTTTTTGCCATAATTCAGCGAATGTGCATATAAAAAAAAATATCAAAGAATGTAGATAGATTCATTGTAGTGGTAGTTGTGACATATATTTCAAGATGAATGGGTTTACTGGGTTATGGGTAGGACCATGCAAATTGCAAGTGGCAAAGACTCTGAGCTTTGATGGAAAGGTTAGTGGAAACGACTTTGAACTTTGTCCTTTTCCCTTATTTATTTTGTGCGTAATTGTTACTGCAACATTTTTGGTAGTTGGATGAAATTACTCTTCTTTTATGCAATAATGATGATGGTGTATATTTTTTTTAACATGTGCATTTAATGAAATAACACAATTATACCACTTTTATGTGTTTTTTTGGACAATATACCACTTTTGTGTGTTAATTCTTGTGTGTTGAGTAATTGGGTCAATATGAAGCAAATGGATAAGTAGAGATGCTAGAGTTCATGATGGATTTATTTAAGAATAAATAGATGATATGATGACAATAAAATATAATTATATTTGGCTTCATTTGCAACTTTCCGCTATATATAGCAATTCTGTTTATAAACTGCTACACAAAATCATGAAACACATGTAGGGTTTCGTCCCTTCGACCGGTACTTTAGGGTATTGGAAAGTAAGTAGCAACGCAGTTCCATTTTAGCTTAGAATCTGCAGCTAGCAGTGTCATTATGAACAACTTTAGATTTTTTTTTCTTTCTGATTCTATAGCCAAAAAAAATTTCAAATCTGAACCCCTATCAGATTTATTTCCCAAAATGACCCACTTTCTATTTTTGATGCTTTTTTTTTGTCCTTTTTCTCATTCCCGCAATTTGAAACGGCGGGAATGAGCCCCCTCTCTGACACATGTCTGCGCGTGACAGGTTTTGCAGGTTTGACTTTTTTTTTGAATTTTTTTTCTTCATTCCCGCCGTTTGAAATGGTGGGATTGGATATTTGATTTTTTTCGTTTTATGTTTTTTGGGACAACATATGTATATTAAAAACACAAATAATAATAAATAAAAACATATTAATGATAATGATGATAAATATTAATTTATTTGAACACATAATAACGTTATTAACTACCGGTTATTTATACTTGGACAATTTCTCTTAATATGACCGGTATGCCGACACAACCCACACAGTCTCGGTGTCGGAGTCCTCTCAACCACCTCCTCGTCCATTTCAGTCCTTATGCGGGTACTATTGGGTCGACCTTTCTTTAGTCTTCGCATGTTTGGATTATGGTAAAGCAGGGGACCGTCGTATGAGAGCCAATAACTCTTGTCATGGACTACTTTGAATGATGTGTTGTAAATGGAGTAAACACTCTCGTTTTTTAACACAATTGGAATAAGGGTTGTGTAGTCATGGTGAAATGAAGAACACACGACTATGACATGGGAACAAGGCAAATGTAAAGCTTGAAATTTCCCACAATCACACCACCCTGCTTGTAGGTCCACCTTGAAAGTTCCCATTGGCCTTCCCTCCCTGTAGTTGACGGTCTAACGGACTGAGAAGGTATACCTTTCTCGATCAAACTGTTTGACATGATGGGTGTTCGACTTAACAATGTCATCCTAATCGCATTATGGTAATATTCACTGAACAAATCTTCGGAACCTACCCTTGTAGACGCTTTTTGAGCCTTATCGGCAAAGAGACATGCCAGCCTATAGTAGGTTGATTGAACTATATGTGTAATGTAACACCCTGAATTTTTGATCCAAGACATTACGTCTACTTCTTTCTTTTTAGAAAATTATGACTATATTTTTCTTTTTCTAACAAGAACTTAACAAAAATAGTTAAACTAATCTAAATACGATTCAGAAACCCAAATTTGTTTCCCCGCATACACGCTTCAAGCAAAACATCAAGCACGCATGAATATTTCCTCTGGTACCTAAAATATTGATTGTAAGGGTTAGTCTTCAACACCCATGAATGAAATCAATAATAAACTAAGACATCAAATATGAATATACAATCATCATCTAGTAATCGTGTTAAGACATTTCGTTTTAATTTAAAATATTTATCACACTAAAATATTCTAAAAGAAACAAACACAAGCTCAATATATATATTTTTTCTTTTCGAATGAGACACAAGACTCAATGTCAATGCAGATGCATGAAATGCAACTAGACCATGATTCGGATATCGCCCCAATTGGCATAACAATATTAATCGTCCCATTTGACAAAATGATTTTAATCGCCCCATTTGGCTCATGCATATGAATCGCCCTAATTGGCACATGAATAAGAATCGCCCCATTTGGCACTTATGACACTATTATATGCCATGCTATGAATGCAATGTATTTTTTTTCCTTCAAATATTTATAGTTTTATACTCTCAAGCCACATAGCTTATCAATTCCACAAAATCATCACACCTCGAAATTAATAAAATTTCTCAAAACCTCTAGAGACAAAATCAATAGACAGTCACCATAAATCAATATAATTCACAATTTCACATATCAACAATCATATACATCAATCAATAAATTACCAATTTCACAACTAATCAATCATACATATAATTATCAAAATTCACATATTCTTCAAAGTCAATAACAAAAATTATTAAACAACAATTCTTATATTTATTAATAACAATTAATCTCTTCGCTCGTCCATTGAATCAAGAAGCATATCAAATTCAATATCATAACCAATTATTTTCAATTAAATCATGGTCAAGACTAGAGCCCTTACCTTTAACCTTTTTCATACGACAACTCTACAATCCAAAGACGATCACTTGCTAGGAAAGAGTTCAAAGCTTCAAAAGCATAAATCCTAAAATTAGAGACAAGACAGAAATAGGAGGAATATATAGAAATGGTTGGAAAGGAGTTACCTTTATGTCACACGAA
>Ga0228710_1003677_pt1 | contig 24317 bp, 11 predicted proteins | sample MedpolnodulmetaG_FD_177995 | JGI IMG/M metagenome (GOLD analysis project Ga0228710, IMG submission 177995) | Root nodule microbial communities from Medicago polymorpha collected in Santa Monica, California, United States - pink nodules | ecosystem: Host-associated > Plants > Roots > Nodule...
AACCCGTATTCGAAGATCGTCGCTCAGTGCCTGGCCCATCATCCACCTCTTCGCTGTGGATGTTGAATCAGCTTCGGCCTGCGTCGTCACTTCACAATCGATTCATCGATCGCAGCACGTGCTCTAGATCGAGTTTGCACGGCAGATTTCGCAGTCCGTACGTCCGTACGCGACATATACCATCTGACCAATCTTCAGGATTCGACCGTCGCTGTAGGCTGTAGGGTTCCGGCAAGCGCCCACTGGGCACAGGCAACGAGCAATCAACGAATCCTTCGGCATGCCTACGGTACGCATCCGAGGTGGGCCGCAGGATTTTAGTAGCCGCGAGTGGTGAGGACATGGATATCGATGAAGACAAGATCGACGATGCTGTGCTGGCGCTCTTGTGGCTGACGCTTCATAGCGAGCGTTGCGCCTGGAAGGTTTCTGCCTACGCGCATATACAGACACTCCACCGCATACAGAGCGCCGTTTTCACCGGGAGGGTTACCCTACAAGCCGCTATATTTCTCATGAAGTAACCAGGAGGCGGCGCGTCTTGTATCTACAGTCGCAAGGCAAAGCAACGCGTCGTTATTCGAGCGCGCAGACGTCGTCCAAAGCAAATTCCGCACCTCCGACCTCAACTGTATCTATCTTTCCAGTTATTCTTACTACCGAAATTGAGCCACCGTGCGTCTGTATAGTTCCGACATCGACCTTCGTTCCGCCAAGGCTCGGGTAAGCTTGCAATTTTGCGATCCTCGGGCCATCCCCGTTGACCGCGAAATTTACGCCGTTGGCACCTGCATACGTGTCATTGAACGTCAATCGAACCTCTTTGGCTGTAAAGCCTGCACCGCGAAAATCAAAGAGCAAATTGACGACCCCGCCACGGATAACTTGGCCGGGATGCAAAATGATTGTTTTGTCGTCGATGAAAACTGTCCCGATGAATGTACTGCTCGAATCTTTGTGGAAAGGTTCGATTTTCACGTCGATGCCGGATGTCGAGAGAATAGTCGTGCCGGCTGGCTGGTTATCCCATTGCGTCCCCAATGCCAGAGGTGATTCAAAGTCGATGCATACAGATTTTCCTTGGGCGGTCGCAACTTGCGGCGTGCCTAATAAAAGCAGCGATAGGAGAATTAGTCGCATGTGCGTTCTCCGTTATACTTAGAGCTCGGTCTGGCAAGAACCGCTTTGTCCACATCCGAGATACCTGCGAAAAGACGGCCAGGGCCCTACTCTCGACGTCGGGGCCAGGAGCGGACCGGAGCCTGTCACTCGAAACCAACTATCATTGTATGCCCATCATTCCACCATGTGGGTTAGCGCCGATTAGATCACGGGCCCATCGGTCCCTACGGATTGGCCCTTTTGAGGTTCTGCAGCATGAGGTGGAGCGATCCCCAATCATGCGCCGGGTCGCCTGGCTCGGCCCTGGTGGGCCAGCCCGTCCAGTGCGTAGTGTTAAACGGCATGATTCTTGGAGTTTGCACGAGCGGAATGAACGGCATCTCGTCGCTAAGATGCTGATGGGCTGCCAGCATTCGCTCGATCAGTTTCGGATTTGGTTTCGTCTCATCCGCGGGATCACGCAGAGCCAGTGGCGCCATCTCCTCGATGATCTGCCTGTAAGCGACGGCACCGCTGGAATTCCAGCGCCCCGTATTGTTGAACCGTCGGTCGCTGTCAGGCAGCGAAGGATTATTGGTGTAACGACGCATGGACGTATAAGGTTCGGCCACCGAACCGCAAGACAACCAGCCATAAACGATCTGATAGTTACCCTTCGGAATCGTCCAGCCCCAGTATTGTTCGTTTGTCTGGGGGTCGAGCTCCACCTTGATCCCAGCACTGTCGAGTTGCCGCTTAAGCGCCTTTGCCGCTTCAACATCGGCAGGAACATTCTCGTTAACCGCGAGCTTGATCGTCAGCGGTGTATCACCCTTCGCAAAGACGCCGTCAGCACCCTTTATATAGCCGGCTGCTACCAACACTTGTTCAGCTTTCATAGCATCGCCGACGGGCGAAAGGTTGTAGCCTTTAGACTTCACCGCTTCGATGAACGGCGCCATACTTCCGTACTCAACGAACATCGTGCTTGAGGGGATGGTGGTGCCGCTATAGGCGTCTGCCACCTTCTGGCGGTCAATCATTAGGGCAAGCGCTCCTCGGAGCGTTGAGTCGCTCCAAGGATTGGGTTCCTTCGCGAGCGTTACGTTATCCGTGACAATCTCAGCCTGGGCGTTGATGTCGAGCTGTCGTGTGCACGCAGAGTTCCATGCCGGCTGGCTGTTTTCTGTCCACCCTACGATCTTCGAGTTGGTGCTGACCGCATCCTTGAACGCTTCAAGCGTATATTCCCGCGCAGCGTCGAGCTTGTTCTCGGTCAAAAGTTGCAGGCTCTCCGCTTCGCTTCGGACGAGCTGCCAGACCAGTTCCCGCGGTTCCGGTAGCTTGACGTCCGATCCGTCCGAAAGCTTCATACCGGCTTTCACCCCCCACCAGCTTTCGTCGCGCACGTAGGTCACTTTTTCCTTCGTGTATTCCTTGAGCGTGTATGGCCCCGTGCCAATCGGCTTGTCGAAAGCAAATGCTTTCCAAGATTTGTCTTTATTTGCCGCTTTCCATGTTTGCCAGATGTGCGCCGGCATAATCATGAGCGAGCCAAACGCGGTTCCACCAAAGTTCTCCAGTGCAAACCGTGGATTTGGCTCTGTGAGCTTGAAGGTGACAGTGGTCGCGTCGACTGCGGTAACGCTTTCGACGTGCGCACGAAATCGTGTGGCTTCATATACACTGAGATCTGTGTCTTCCAGGATCATATTGGCCGTGAAAGCAACGTCATTTGCACCGAATTTGAACCTGGCAGACTCGGCTTCGCCGGGCTTCTTCGGTGCTTTCGGATCGGTATCAGACCAAGTCACGTCGTCCCGCAATTTCATCGTCCATTCGGTCTGAGTGGCATTCGGCTTAATCTCGATAGCGAGCCAAGGATCTAAATGGCCAGTCTCGAGGTTGAGCTGGAACAACGGCTCCCACATGACTTGCTGAGCACCATGCTCGCGCCGAGCGGGGTAGACGCCGTCGATCTTGTTGCCGGGAAAGAGCCAGTTGAAATTGGGGGCCGCCTCAAAGGGCCTTGGCACTTCGAAGACGACCGTTTGTTCGCGCGCCTCTTCTTGAGCTAATGCAAAACATCCGCTGCTGACTATTGACCAAGTAAGCAGCCAGATTCCGCAGACACGTTCGACTCGCAAACTCCCCTCCCCTGAGCTGAACAAAGTTTATGCGTCTACTGCGAAAAAGGATTCGGCACTTTTCCACCATTCTTGTAAAACTGTATGCGACTCCACCATTCTGGATTTTGTTGTATCTGAAACAGCTCCCAATCCGTGTACCCTCGTCCTTGCTTTCTTGATACACGAGAGACCGCCGCCCAAGGGTCGTCGATGCCGGTCAAGTTGAAGCGAACCTGACGTCCGCTATTCATGATGTTCAGGAAGTCCCTTTTAAAGCTTGCACCGTCAGCACCGGACCACACTTTCCAACTTTCTCCACTCATTGCTTTGGTAAATTCGTCAAGGTGCTGTTCCAGCCCAAGGGTAATTGGCTTGATGGCCAGCGGGGCACGTGCGAGGATACGCGCACGGACCGAAAGAGACAGATAGACAAGGCTCTTTCCAGTTAAGGATGCAGCTTTGTCAAAGACATCTGGAGCCGCAGCCATTGCATTTAGTGTATTCTGATGCGGTTCCAGAATTTCTCCTACTACGCTAAGTGCATCAACTCCAATATTAGCGGCTGTGTTCGCTAAATTGGCAGTCTGATTTACGACACCAAGCACGGTATTATCAATGTACATATTACCAGATCTAATATCTAAACATCCAAAAAACCCGCTGTAACAAACTCCCGGATTTCTGCCATCAGGATCTAAATAAGTAATCGTGTTCGCATAGCTATACATGAATGAACTCAGGTCTTTTGGGTTCAGCGTACCTGCGCTTGCATTATTGAGATACGCACCAATCATCGGATCTGGGCCAAGCCAAAATCCTAGGTCGCGGCTGTAGTATCTTGCGCCAAAGGACGAAAAGCCTGTTACGCGGTCAAGCTCCTTGCCATGAAAGACTGACATCGGTGGGGCGCCGTCACGTTGCGTGTTAGCGAGATTGTCGGCAGTGAGCGGCAGGCCATAGGGATCGTATTCGCGCCGCGCAATTATCGTAGCTGCGCCATTAGATGCCTCGCCGAAGGCTGTCACGCTGGCGGTCACCGAGCCCCCCGGCAAGTCGGCGTAAAGATGGGTGACAGTGGGATCTTCGCTCTCGTCGGCGGGCGCGGCCATTGTGGCCACAGGCAGCGCACCTACCGACAACTGCACCGAGCCGCGAGCATCATAAGGCCGGGCATAATACGGCGTCATATAGATGATGGCGGACTCGACCGTCCCAGGCTTTTGGTCGAGCCTCGGGTTGTGAGTTTTGTCAACTTTCGCACCGCCCTCTAAACTTGCGACTTCCCCATCAAAAACTTTCGGCTGATGCATCTTCAGAGTGCGGTTGCCGTCGAAATCGTAGACGTAGTGTTCGTGCAGCCAGTCGTCGTTGCCAGGCAGCTCTGCGTCAGGAAGGCCACGCACATGGATCAAGCGTCCCTCGGCATCCCAGGTCATGTTTCGATTGCTGACGACTGTGGTGGCCGATCCGCCGTCAGCAACACCGGTGCCAACGCGTGTCATCCTGCCAATCTCATCATAGCCGAGGCTTGTGGTCCGACTGTTTTCTCCAATGGCAAAGGTGACCGCCGCCGGCGCGTGAACCGGTCCCTTCGCGGCATTATTATTGTTCGCGTAACTCCAGAACCGGCGGAAATTCAGGGTTGGCCCTTCCTGGATATTGAGCGTGCGCGATACGAAGCGGTGACCAGCGTCATATCCGAAAGTCCCGTCGGACTTCATGCTATGGCTTCTGGCGCCGATGGTCGCCTGAACTGCGGAACGAAACGCGATTAGTCGATTCACTGCATCGTACTGGAAGGCGAAGGCGCTGCCATAGTCGCCCGACAGGCGCGCGCGATTCTTGTAATCGATGATGTTGCCGTTACCATCGTATTGATAGCCCACAGCCTGAACGCGCTGGTTAGCTCCTGTTAGTGTCGACACCTTATTGAGGCGAAGATCGCCATCGTCATAGCTATAGCCGGTCGTTGAGCCGTTCGAAGTCCAACGGACGGCGGGTCGGCCGAGTGCGTCCTGTGCAGAATTGATAATCGTCTTACCATTGAACAGCAGCGCCGCGATCGCGCCGTCGGGGCTGTATCGCCGCCCCATGGAAAAACGGGCAATACACGTATCTACTCCCGCCTTCACGCAAGCGTCGGCCGGGTTCGCAGGCACGCTTTCGGTGAACTCCTCCTGCAGCAGGTCACCGAAGCCAGAATAGGAGTTCTCCACCTCGTAGGTCGCCACCTCCGGCAGGTAGGTCTCGGCGCGCCCACTACTGCGGGCAACGTTCGCCAGCGGCCCAACGATGGAGCGAACTTCCCTCCGCGGCAAGCCAAGCTCGTTGTAGGCAAAACTGCGTGCGCCGCTGCGATCGCTGACAATTGCGACCTGACCGACGCAGTTGTCGCAATACCGCCCCGACATGTCGATCAGATGCTGGTTCGCCAAATCATTGGGGACGAATTTGGGCGACTCGATCAGTTCACCGTTGTCGTTGGCATAAGGATAGCGATCATAGAAGAAGCGGACCGTGTCCCCCTTATCCGGATCATCGCCCTGTTCTTCGAGAGAATGATAGGCCATCTCAACCAACCGGCCACCCGAGTAGGTATAGGATTTCTCATTGCGGATGTGGAAGGTCGCACCACAGATCGGTTCATTGCCCGGCTCATGACGAAAACTTGCTTCGGAGACCAGCAGATTCATTCCATCATAAGAATAGCGAGTGCAGCCGGAATTAGGCTCCTGCATTTGAACCCGGCGGCCAAGCAGATCATAGCGGACGGAAATTCTCGCTCGCCCCGTTTTATCAAGCGGGTATTCGATGAGATTGAGTTGTTGCAATGCGTCGTAGGTATGGTCGGTGCGGACGGGAGCTTCCACGACACCTGCGCCCGGCTTTTCAGACGCGGTCGCCCACTCGGCAGCGACATCCGCGATGAGCTTGCACGGCTCGGCTGTGCGCTCCTTATCACGCGTGTAAGCGGTGTTGGCGTCTGGCGTCACTCCTGAAAGCGGGTCGCTGGATTCGGAAAATCGCTTCGCCTGGTCCTCGAACACTGAGGTGGTCAGACCGCGCGCATCTGACCATGCTGCGCTTGCGGAGCATTTGGGTGAAAGGGTTAAGGTTGCAAAGCGTGCCGGGCCGCCATGCTGCTGCACAATCTGATAAAGGAACTGGGTCGTGCCTCGTACAGTCGCCGGTGTCTTGGGTTCAAGATCAGCAAGTCTCGAGGCAATCAGCAGCGGGCGCCCGGCGCCGTCAAAAGTCGATCGTACCAACGGCTGGGGTTTGGCACTGGCAGCAAGCAACACATCGAAACGTCTCTCGCTGGCGTCTCTCGCCGGCGGAGCCTTGTTAGGCGTGTAGGGCTCGAACGAAAACAAGTGGCGTCCGAGCGCATCGATCGCGGTCGATGGGGTAACCACGGAGTCTGCCACCCTCTTGCAGCGTTCCGCAAGCCCAGCTTTGGCCGGTCCGTTCGCGGCAAAGTTAACTGGGAGAACGCCCACATCACTGTCGAATAGCGACGGAAGGGCTTCGATGCAAACGTCAGCTTCGCGAACGTTCTGGATTGATCGGCCAAGACCGTCGGCAAACAGCGCTGTCTCACGTGTCGTGTTGCCTCGGTTCAGCAGACCAGAATAACTGTCAGAGCTTTCGAAACGGCGGAGATTGCTCCGCAGAATGCCGGAGGGCTCAGGCTTCGAGCGGCAATCCTCGGCAGTCGCGCCATGGCTGGCTCTCATGCACGAGTAATCGGCCAATGCCAGAATGCGCCAGGCAGTGATCTCTTTAAGCTCGTTCGGTGCGGCCGGCTCCAAATCGCTTTTGGACACTGCGGTTTTCAACTGTTCCTGGAAGGTCTTGTTTTCCTTTGGAGCATTTCCCCATTGGCGCGCTATCAGGCGTAGCCGGCCCCAGCGGTCGAAGTCGTAGAGCAGCGCATTTGCATTGATATCTGTGACCTCGGCCGCCCTGCCTGAGTGTGTGTCGATGCGGCTCGTCGAGAAATGCGTGATGGGTTTGTTGGTTACAAGCTCCGGCAATTCCGCCAGACCGTATGTGCAGCGCTCATTGCCCTGAGGAAGCTCCGGTAGATCCTTCGAATCAATACCGGCGCCCGGAGCCTCCTGCACGCATCGCGTCAATTCGCTTCGCGTGGCTGTTAGCCTGAATGGATCACTGTCATAGGAGAACCGGTGCTCGATCCAGTCCTTGCTTTTCGAGAGCGGCGCTATCGCATGGATGAGATTGCCGAAATCATCGTACTCGATCAATTGGTGATGAATAATCGAATTGAAATCGACCTGCCCCGCCGGTAGTCCAGATCGATCAGCTTCGTAAGCGCTTTTCAGGGCGGACTGCATCGACGCGAACCCGCTGCCGAGAGCGCGGCGCATGTTGTCTCGGAACCTCTCGCATATTCCAGGCTCGAACTTAAACCCGGCGTTTCGATCGGGATACAAACATATGTCGCTTGGAACCCCTCGAAGGCCATCCGGCCTGCTATCTTTGGGATAAACCGCCTCCCGCACTCGGATGGGGCTTTGCTTTTGGGCGCTTGACCAAGGCCGATCGTAAATCTGGATTGCCTCCGCAAGGCCAAGCATCGGATAGCCGAAGCGCAACTCGCCGCCCGCTGGGCCTTGGCGGCGAGCATAGTCTATCTTTGCATGCGTCGAAGATGTCTCAATCGGCTTCCACTCTATCGAGGCTTCGCCGACGTTGTTCACCGCAACAATCTGTCCCCACTGATCGTGATCCATGGCGATGGCAGAGTTCAGACTCGGCGTATCCTTGCTAGTGCAAGCGGGGTTATCGCTGAAAATACAGTGAAAGTTGGGGTCATCATCTCTGGGAGCCGCGGCCTGAAGCGCCATAAAGCGCTCGCGAACTGAACCAGATTGCTGTGCCCAAAACGATCTCTGCTCGCGCACGAAACCGTCCAGACACATGTTTCGTTTAAGTATCGCTTCGCAGCCAGCCAAATCCTCCTTGCATATACCAGCTTTGCCGAAGACCTGCCCATTGCCAGCATAGTCTGTCGAGCCGTTCCAGCTTTTGGAGAGTGACGACCCCGCGGCGGAGAAGGTCCCTTCCTGCCACGAATCGCCGTTCCTCGGTCCCTCGAGCGGCGTGGCGCACTCGCCTGCTTCGATCGAGGAAAGGCTTTGGAGATCGTCGATGGAATAACCGAGCACTGTTCTAGCAAAGGGAACCAACCGCTCAGCCGCTGCCGCAGTTACATCCGATCCCGATTTGGAACCAAGCACGACCTCGGAGATCATCAATCCTTGGGTCAGAAAATCCCGATTAGAATATCTGTTTCGAATTTCCCGAAGCTTCCGATACCCGGCATCCTTTAACGTGACCTCAGAAATCTCATCGGTCCTGTTGATCTCCGCAAGGCACCCGCTCGCGGATATATCGTCGTCGCACCCGTAAATCGTGCTGGTGCGCTTCGCAAAGCCGTAGAATCTGCGCTCTGCTCGATTGTAGTAGCCATCCTCGTAGTGATAGCGCGTAAGAAGGACATCTTGGCCATCTGCAGCCAATGCAGTACCACTGCCGGGATTGAACCCGTCGTGCCGGGCGACTTCAGTCAGCGCCCATATTGGATTGCCCTGCTGTGGCCCGTCATTGCCGTATAAATTGTGCCGCAACAGGAACTCAGATCCGGTAGGATTCTTGACGCCCGTTAGCAGGTAGTATTTGGCATCCGGGTTGTAATGGATCTTTGTGGTCAACTTGCCGCCCGTGCCTGGAATAATCTTGCTACCTTCCGCTTTGAAAGCACCGCTCACGCTCGCGATGTCTGGTACGCCGTCGCCATTCATGTCGCGAATCTGCATTAGTTCACGCGTCTGATTGCGTGAGAATTTCGTTCCCGGATTGAATACGACCTTTAGAATGGTCAGTGGGATCGGGAATCCAAAAGTGTACTGAGCGCCCGCGTCAACCAGCGTCGTTTCAGAAAAGCTCGTCGCCCGGTCCTGCCAGCCATCAATCTGGTGAACGCGGCCCTTGCCGAAGCCATTTCCCAGGTTTGGGTAGACCGTCAGGCTGTCACCGGCCGGCACAACTATGTCCGGACGACCGTCGCCTGTAAAATCCATTAGAGCTCCCTGGGAGCCGGTATCGCGATGTGCCAACCCCATGCCAGTCGCGAAACTTCCGGCCTCGTACGAATAACCGAGGCGCACGCCGAAGCCCGCGGAGTGGTTGGTATTGAAGTGGATGCCCGTGGCGGGTTTGCCACCGACGGTGAAGACACCCGTTCCCATCGTTTTCGCTTTGTTGCCCGTGTTGAACAATAGCGTCAACTCATCGGCGATCGTTTTGCCCGTAACGGTGTCAGCCAGTCCATCACCGTTAAAGTCGCGGAGTTCGGTGAACTCGTTGTCGTGGCCGTCTTCACTGCCAAAGTCGAAGCTTGGATCGACATTCGGGTCTGAAGAACCGCTCTTGTTTGAGTTAGTACCATGCGGCTTAAAAAGTGCCGCCGTTGCAGGAGAGAGACCAAAGCCTTCGCCATCACTTTCTGAAGCCGCTCTCATGGCCAATTCGTCTGTATAGAGTTCGCTCGCAAGGCTGACGGGACCCTGTTGGATACGGAAATAGCGCCACCAATCGCGGCGCGATAACCCGACAGGAGACGTTAGTTCAGCGGTTCCGGCGGAGATGACCTCGGGATAGCCGTCACCATTGACGTCCTGATAGGAGATCTTCGTTTCCCGTTGGGTCGTGCTGCTGCTTTTGTTCAGGAAGGCTGCGCCGCCGTTGAACGAAACTGTCTTCGACTGGCTACTCTGAATCGGCGCGAAAATCTCGACGACACGATCTTCTAGCGGAGCGGCGGGACGGGAAGGAATGGCCCCCTCAGTAGATCCAATTTCACCACGACCGCATTTATCCGGTGACCAATCCAGATCCATACACAATAGGTTCTCGTAGGTGTCAAATTCGAAAAGAAATTGTGTAATAGGAACACGCTCAAAGCCCATCAGTGCGGAAACGGAATGGAACGGCGCATCATCACGAGGACCGGTGATTCCGATTCCGGATTCGAGCGCAATCGTGTCTTCAACGCCCCTCCAGCAACTGGCTGTACTCGTCGGCACCTCTGCGGTACAGACCCCCGTTGGCGAGAGGACGGGACTTGCCGAATCAAAAACCGTCGGGCCGACGAAACGGTGGACCAGCGCGACCAAGTCGAGATCGCTCAATTCGAGCGTTTCCTGGCCCTCCTTACCCAAATTCTGCTCGCAGCTTTCGAACTGTGCGTTCGTGACAGAGCCACACGCATTGAGCGCGGATTTGTACGCCCGAGTGTTATCTTTAGCGACTGTCTTGAGCTTTTCTCTGTCGTAACGCACATCTCTGAATTTAGCCGGAAGCGAAAGCAAGCCGTCCGGCAATTTATCGGCGTCGGCGTCTTCTCTTGCGCGTCTATTGACGCCGGCGAAAAAGGCCCAATAGCCTCCCACTTTCGCAACGTTTGGCTTGTAGGAAGCGTAGGCAAGGTAGCGTTTTGGTTCTTCGACTTGCTGAATGACCGAGGTCGTATAATTAAGACCTTCTAAGATTTCTCTTGTGCCACTTTTAATGATTCCGGCAATCTCAAGCTCCTGCGTTGGAAGTTTGTCAACAATCGGCAGCTTCTCTGAAAGATTGTCTCGAGGAAAATACTTGTCGGCATCGACTTCGATTTCTGGAAAAATCCGAAGAATTTCTCGGCGGCGCTTGATCGAGTATTGATAATCCAATCCAGTTTTTTGCGCGTCACTATAGGTGCGGTATTGCGCGCCGAACAGCAATTCCGTCCAGCCCAGGTTTGTCCAGGGGCGGCAATCGGAGCTAAGCCGGAAACTTGTATCACTTGCTGGTATCGGGGGGATGGATACATCGAAGGCAGGACAGGCTAATTTTCTGCGTTTTTCAGGCGGTAGGTCGGCTGGGTAGGGCAGTATCTCCGCCGGCGACCGGCGGATCATTTGACGGCCGGCTTTATTGTGGAAAATCGAAAATGCGCCGGCAACCACCTTCTCCGCGTTTATTTGAACCTCACGCGACCTGGGTGAAAGTCGGAAATGAAATTCCACGATATCAAGTGGACGACCATTAAACTCAAAGACCCTGTTACGCCCGATGAAATCATTGCCCTCCGTGATTTGGTAAACGATCGAATAGCTAGACGAATTCAAATATTTATTCTCGGGGCCGATGCTGGACAGATCACAGTCCTGCTTTCGCTCCATCGCTCGACCATCGAAGTAATTCGGATGATCGCGTTTGCAGACGGCCAGCTTGTTTCGGCCCATGATGCTATTTGAAAACGCGACTGCGCGCCCGGTTCTCTTGTTAACAGTAATTCTTTGAAAAACGTCATCCTGCCTGCCAGGAAAGTAGTATCCGTTGACCGGCTCTCTTGTCCCATAGTTGCCGAGGCAGGATTTTGCATTCTCCGGCTTTGGAAAGCATTCCTCGTTGCTGGTGACCGCACCCGACAACTCGCGAAATTTTACAGGGACCCCGTTGGCCGTGGCTGTCAGTTCCAATTCAAATGCCGAGGTATTGCTATTGGCAAACTCGGCGAGCACTCTGCGAAGATTCTTAGCGTCGTCACTTGCCATGACGTCCTCGAAATCCTGCATCGCAAAATTAGCCAGGATGCGATAGGCGCAGGTTCCCTGTTTCGAGGAGATCGGCCGCTCAAGTGGCTCAGCGGCTGAGGCAATAACCTCGCAGTCGAGTGGATTGACCTTTGCGGGAAGCCTATATCCGCGGCGCGTCAGTCGGGGGGCATCAGTCAGCAGTTCCTCGCCGAGGGCGAGCGTTTCCAACGCCCGCTCCAACAAAATCTCGGCGCTAGAGACTTGCTCGTCAAATGGGAGATTGTTAAGAATTTGCGGCAAACGAAGTGAATCGGGGGCAGAATGGTCGGGTCGGTGGTCGTTCGTGAAGGCGCGAACAAGCAGCCAATTTTCAGCATCCGCACACCGTTGTTTGAAGGCATCGATTTTAACACTCCAGTATCCGGAATAGTCATCAGCGTAGGGCGGACCACTCGATGAGGACCGACTTTCCAAAAAATCGAAAATCTCCTTGGAGAACCTGCAAAGGTCGATGGTTTGGCGCTTGCGTGCCATTTCCACATTGAGCAGTTCGTACTGTTGAATTTTTGAGAAGTCGATCCGTTCCGGTTGTACGTCGCTGTCTTCATTTAGATCGACATCGGGATTATCGAACTCCCCTTCCTCAACGCGCACATATTCGACGTCTGAATCCCCCATCTGAACCGGCAAATACACGACGGTTTGCTTATCGTCGCGCGGCTTCAGAATTGGCGTGGCGCTCGTCTCCTCCTTAAACTTCGAGATCACGGCCGGCGCTTCGAGCCATCGCATGTCCGAGAGCCGCGAGCTAATTTCCCTGACCGCAATCGGTGTGCTCAACTTATGTTCGACGATCAACCTCGAAGCTAATACGTAGGTTGGGGCGTCATCTTTGGCGAAATCAGCACATGCAGCGGCATTCGAAGACTGACTGCACATCGTGCTTAGATCTACGAGACACTTATCGGCCGTGCAGTTCGCAGCCGCATCAAGGCGCATTAAGGGTACCGAGGGTGGCACCATCCGGTCCGCCTCTGATTCGGTCGTTTCTGTTCCCAGCAAGTCGAAATAGACATGATAGTCCCTAATCAGATCAGCCGGGATGGTGAAGCGCCCTCGTAACTGGCGGCCGGTCCCGGCCGCCAAAACTACAACTTCTCCGGGAGCGGTGGTCAACGCTCCCGTCCGTAGGTGGAATTCATATCGGCTAAGACCGGAGAGAAGACAAGAGTTCGGCAGATCAGCGGTTTTAGGATCCTTCCACCGACAACCCAATGCGGTTTCGATGCCCTCTTTGCTCCCTCCTGATGTCAGCTTACCGTATTTTAGGAAGCTCAAGATCGGATCGCCTTCAACTGCCTCGAAAGTGATCTTGACGGAAGGCTTCATCCATTTCGATAGATGAGGATGTGCGCTATAGGTAAGGTAGATAACGTCGCCAGTTCTTACAGAGATCAGTTTGGAGGGGTCAATTTTGCTTCCAGCGCCCGTTTGGTCGAGTAGAGCACTTTCTGGCTGGCAAGCCGTATTGAATTTGAGAGTTCCGACATCGAGTCTACCCCCAAAAGCCTCATTGTCTGTGCAAGGCGTTGGCTCCGATAGCCGACGATCGTGGCGCGACACTTGCAACCGCGCGGGTGGAGTCTTTATGAACTCGAACAGCTCGCTTTGCTTGCGTTCATACCCAGGCGAGAACGGATCTGAGTATTTCTGATGACAGACTTCCTCGTCTGGCCATTTCACGCAATCATTCTTCTGAACAACATAGTCGCTGTAGGGTTTAACTCTGCCCGGCATTTCTTCGAATGCGCTCGGATTGAAAGCTTCTGGGAGGGCGCCGCGATTTTCACCGCGCCGCTCGGCCTCGCCAACCTCAAACAGACCACTGATCGACACTGCGCCGTTCAGCGGGCTTTCCCACGCCAGTGTCGTCTGGCTATATTCTAGGGTCTGTAGCCTCTTGCTTACTTCAGCAAGGCGCGCCTCAACCTCTCTGATCGTTGTCCGCAATTGTGCGGGCAAATGCGCCTGCAACTTTGTGTTAGCGACATCGCCGGGAATTGGTGGCGTCAAAGCACTTTTCGGTAAAAATCGCACTACACGATCGATCTTGCCGTCTTCTCCTATGACTTGTTCACCCTGGCCATAGAAAACCTGGCCGTACGCTGCGAGATCAACTAAGCCATCGCCATCCTGATGTGTAAAATACACGTAGGTGTTGTTTTTGGAGCTGTTATATCCCACGGCTCCGAAGATACTGCCTGGCGCGAAGCCCTCTGCACTGGCGCTCGAGGTTGAAGTACTGGACACTGCGAATTCTGACGGTCCCTCGATTCTGCCACAATGTTCATAGGAAAGCTGATACTTGTCGGGTTTGCGTTCGCCCGCGCAGTACCGGAGCTTTCCACTGCTTCGAAATACGATGTCGTCGATGCCGTCGCCGGTGATGTCGACAAGTGTGGAGTTACCTTCGGACTTGGTGAAGGTCGTGCCACCTTTTATTCCACCGGATACAGGCTTGGCGGTGAGATTGTTCGCCGGACCAACTCCGACAAAAAGCGAGGCGCCAGTTTCCTCCGTCCGGGCAGTCCCGAGGAGCGACTGGCTCTGCAGCAGGTCCAGTCCCAAGCTCTTCATAAGATCGGCAGGAAACCCAAGTTTCCCGCCCGGTGCGTCAAGACCGAGCTCTCCAAGACCGGCTTTGCCTGCCACAAATTCTTGCGTCTTGTCCCACTTAGTCGTGCAGTCTTCACCGGCATACTTGAAAGTAAATGTCTGCATCTCGCTGTTTGCAGCAATTTTCTCCGCCCGATCGACCTTCCCATCCACAAGGGCATTGGCTCTAACGGAATACGACTTGAGGACACGATCGTAGTTCATGCAAGCTTGGGCCGGCTCCTCCTTCGCGACTGGATCCGGCTCGTTGAGCTCAAAGGTGTGCGATGAATACAGAACTTCGCCTTTTGGCAGGTCAGAGTCTCCGTTTGCCGACGCGAGCCACAAATTGTTTTGCTCGGGCTTGTAGAGGACGTCGATTTTTTCCAGCCAAAACTCTTGCGCCCGGAAAAATCCCATACGGCCGTCCGAGTTGAAGCGCTGAGGCTCTCTCTGCCGCCACTTGAACCGGACGGTCGTTTCACCTCGGTCTAGTACCGGGTCCGGCTGCAGGCCGAAGGCCCGGTTGTATTGTACGGATCCCAACTTTAGCGCTGTCCGGCAATCGCCTTTCCAGGATGCATGACTGCAGTCTCCGCTAGACTTGCCTGCGGCTGCGGTCGTATTTGTGTAATGATAACGGGTACCGCTTCGCGCCGGTTGACTGTCGTATTCCTGAGTTAGTGCCCATTGCGCGATGACTTCTCGAGCGGATCCATCACGAAATGCGACCCTGCCCCGAAGCAAGCCGTTGTGATCGGCTTCGATCGCTGGTGCCGGATCGCCAAGCTCGAATTTCGCACCGTACAGCCGAGTAACGTGGGACTTTGGATCCCAAATCTCCCAAAAATACTCGTTAGGAGTGCTTCCACGACGTCGAACGATCAGCCCGGCCGAATTGTTGCGCAGTCGAAATACTCTTTCCTCCTTAACGCGGGGAATAATTGGGCCACCCTTGAACAGCGGCGGAATTTCTTTACCGTCGGCGTCAAGCGCGATGAGATCCATCCCGTCTAGCAGATAGTCCTCGGTCTCATAGGCGGGATGGTAAATGGGTGAGGGGCCGCGCACCTCAATGGCGCTCATCGAAAGGTCCCAACCGCGTCCCAATACTCCTGGCGCACCATCAGAACTATACCTGATCGCAAAGCTTGGGCCTGCGCCGCGCGAAGGTCGCAGAAGGAGTGGTAAGTCGATGCTATAAGCTCCTCGGCTATCAGGTTCAACTTCATCGACTTTAAGATAGCCGTTTATCGGACTTGCCTGCTCAAGAGGTTCGGAGATTGACGCAATCGCGTTTTTTGCGGGCTCACCATAATTAGGCAGCGCGATTATCCCGCCGATAATCCGTTGGCTCTGTTCGGTTAATGTCGCATAAACCCTCTTGACGTCCTGTGTTGGAGGAACGAAGGATTTCGCCTTGGTCCAGTTGCCGTGTACACCGTTGAAAGTAAACACGGCTCGGTTGCTCAAGCGGCTGTCCACCAGATTTAGATCGGACGTGTGTATGCCGACCGCGATGGCGGACAATTCATCGTCCGTTAATGTCGCCGGTGCGGATTTGTTAGTTGCCTCAGTGGCTGCGGCGACGGTTACCTGATACGAGTTGCACGGGTCCTCTGCTTGCGCAGTTATGTTTAACAATCTTGCGGTGACACCATACTGCTCCGTATCCAGGGCCAGCGCTGGTGTGGAGTGTGTGCTAAAGCACTCCACCGTCACTGCAAGGGGCCGTCGACTGACAGTTCCTTCGCGGATAAAAACATTGATACCAGCCAGCGTGATTTTTCGGCTCTCTGGGGTAAGGATAGCCGTCTCGTAGAATTTTGACTCTGTGAGTGAATAATTCCGATTTACTTCACGTTCACCGGCAACAGCCACACCACTAGCAGTGTAGGTTGTCACCCCTACCTGCGTTGTATAAAAAAGAGAAAATAGTGCTGCAAATATCCTCTTTTTCATTTTAATCGCCAACGTGAAGACGCCTTCGCAGCGTGAAGGTGCGAATTAGCAAAGTTGTTCGGTCGATTACTAAGAGTCCGAAGGCTGCTGCTGCTGCTGCTGCTCCCCCGCCTCGACAGCCAATATTCCATTTAACGCATATTTAAATTTCTCTGTCGAGTCTTTTTCGCCTTATAGGTGTAGAGGCTAATCAAAGAGCTTGCGGTGAGCACCCGAGCAAACTTGCTGAGCTATTTTGAACCATTCAATCACCGGCCCAGCAGAGCGTGGCATCTCCATGACTCTGTATCAGTAAAGCACAGCCTAGAGCAGACCAGGCACAAAGCATCGTTCAATTCAGATTTACTGGTCGCCGTGGCGGTTCTGATCGTCAGCGCAGCACCGACCATGGGCAGGACGTCGGCCGAGAACGCGGAACTCGAGAAATGCACGTACGACACCCGGTGGGAAGCGAATCGAATTACGGCGCCTGGCAACAGCCTCCTGCCTGCGCTGGGTTGGCGGGGACCTGATCATGTTACGCGAAAGCGATGCAGTTTATGCGCTACCGGGCGACACTGGATTCATCTGTGACGGCGCGAATGGGTACATTCCGGAGGAGGAGCAATGAGCATAAGCGAGACTGTGGGTTCGGCGGATCGTGTGCGCCGGTTCGGCTTCGCGTTTTGGCTGCGGGGCCTCAAACCGGGTTTGGCTCAGAACGGTGCTTCGCAGGCGCAACAACATAACCGCTCGACCGTCCGTTTCTGCTTCCACGTCTTCGACGATCACTTGAAGCGTGTCGCGTCGCAGATGCCACCGCTAGGTAGCCGTCCGCCCATCCGAGAACGAAACGCTCGAACTCGTCAGAACTGAACGTGCCCAATCGATCAAGCGGATCTACGGGAAGTCCTAGGCCGACGCCAAGGAGGCGCGCGTTCGCATTCGGCCATTTCGAGGGCTTGTCGATGCCTTTCAATACTTCGCTCAATATTGACTCTATGGGAAGATGTTCAACCTGCGGTACTGATATCTTCTGATGGCATGCATCGCAAGTGGGAGGTTACGACTTTGCGCCTGCCGAAGAGCGCGTGTACTTGGAAAGGCCTCACTTTCTTCTGTCGGACGACCCCGCCGGCATGAAGCTGTTGCGGTGAACCATAGTCAAGCCTGGCGACGTTGCTAGGTCACGTCTTGGCAAAAGCTATGGTACTTGCGATCTCCTGAGCGAAACTGGTGCTCCCCTGTCCTTGGAGAAGCTCGCTTGCTACCCGTTCAAAGGTCGTCCTCTCTGCCGGCTTGATTGGACGGCTTGAATAGGTCTTCAAGGGTAGTCATCGAGGGCCACGCCCCAGGCTTCTCATCTTCGTCCTCCTCGTCGGCGGATGCGTCCGCCCCATAGTCGGCTCCGTAATCCTCGATGGCAAAGTCCGGCACGTCATCCTCATCCTCGGGCTCGTCGAATACCTTTGGTCTTGCTTTCCATTCGATCAGGCTCGCTCTCTGCTCGTGCAGAATACGGACCGCGATCGGCAACCTGCTGTCGATCCACGCGGCATCGCCCTTTCCCAGATGGACCAGTTCGAGAGACAGGGGCCACATGTCGCCAGCCAACGGGTTGTCAGCCACCACATCCCTGAGCTTCGTCCAAAGGCGGCTGTCAGTCGCCATTTTCCTTGCGTGCATGTGCGCCAGCCACGCGAGGACCAAAGGCCCGCTGTTGGAGAGCACGAGGTCCGAGGTGCCTTTCGAAACCTTGCTCCCCAGCTCCTTGAGAAGCCATAGGGACCAGATGGTTTCTGAATCCCGCCCAAGGGACGCGTTTTGATTGACGGTAAGTCTCGCAACTTCGTTCCACAGTCCTGCGTCGACGTCGTCTGGCCAGACCCGGTGCCGCCACGCGATGACCCGCGCCACATAGTCCGTGGTGTGCGGGAACTGCACGGCGCACTGGGCGAGGAAGTGCTGAAGTAGATCCCAGTCTCGCGACCAGAGCCTCCGCTCATCGATGACGCGGATAGCGTGGCGAATGAGGCCATCGTCATTGGTGGTGGTCGCGCGCTCAATCATGCTGGTGAGAACGCCCAGCGCCTCGTTTGGATTGGCGCCGAGTTCGAGGGACGCAACGATCTCCTTGTCGAACTCGAAGGGCCAGTCATCGGCGAAGACCTGCCTCATGGAGACGATCTTCGTCTTTGCCTCGTTGATGTCCAACTCGTATTCGCGCAGGGAGGCGCGGAGATTCTGCAAATGCTTCTCGCATTCTTCGTGGGTGTTTCCTGCGATCCAGTAATCGTCGACGTGGCGGACGTATGTTGGTCGAGCCCTTCCGGACCGTCTGACGAATTCTCTATCCACCGCGGCCATCAGAAGTTCCGAGGCGACCTTGGAAGTGTCCGGTCCGACAGCGATCCCGATAGTCTGCTTCGACTGCGAATTCCGGAGGATGAAGTCCAGTCGGTTCCCGAATACGAACGATGACTGTGAGTTCATGTCCTGCTTGGCTGCATTCTTTCCGTTGATCGCCCAGGGGAAGCTGTGCGTGTAAACCGATGGGAAAAAACGTGCCACATCAGTTATAAGACAGTACTTGAACCTTGAGAACGCCCTCAGCCGGATCCGTGGAAGTTCCGAATGTGGAGTGATCCTGACATGCCTATTGCCAACAAGTTGGAAGATGGGTTTCGACGCCGAACCAGACGAACCATCCACCAGCGGCAGCAGCGATGGCCAGTGCTTCTCGTAGAACAGCCCCGCGTCACGGATGAAGGCCGGGTGGGGAATACCGAAGATCCGACGCTGTCCTCCCCGCTTGCTGGCATTATAAGTGGCGGCTTCGCCAACCGCTTTTGCAACAACCCCGTAGTTGCTACCCAGCGGATGGAAGTGTTGCCAGAGATGTCGCGAGGTGAAGACAGGGGGCAGATTTTCAGGAAGAATTCCCTTCGTGACAAACATCTCGGCGCTCGGCGGGATCGCGGCCATGTTGCGTAGTAGATCCTTTGCTTTTGACTGAACGTGCAATCCGGAAGGATCGCGGCCGCTAGCTTGTCATCCAAGTTGTCTTCACATTCTCTTCGAGTCGTGGCTTTTGCTTGGGTGCGTTGAGGATGATCGGCATGGGCATGATCGAATCGGTGCCGACGATTAGCGCCTCGCCATCGCGGAGGCTGGGGAGAAAGGTTGCCGTCGAAAGATCAAGTATGCCGCTGGCGTTGATCACCACGGACTGATCGCGCTCGTTTATCAGGCGATGGACCACGAACATTCCCATCTGGGACAGGACGTCTTCAGGAATGTCTCTCGGCCGCTGTGTCGCGAGCAGGCAGGTCAGTCCGTACTTGCGGCCTTCCTTTGCGATCAGTCCGAAGGCGTCGAGCGTAACCTTGTTGTTGTCGTCGCCGATGCTCTTGTTGAGAAACTGGTGGGCCTCGTCGATGGCGACGACAAGCGGGACCTTCTGGAAGTCGCCCCGCCTGGCCCTGCTGAGAAGGTAACGCCCGATCGCATTCACGACGAGTTCACGCGTGTTCTGCTCGAATGCGAGGTGCCGCATCGACACCCTGAGGACTCGCAAGTCGGGGTCACCAAGGAATTCGTCGATCACCCTGGTGAGGTCGGTCATGTAGTCATGCGGCGCGAAGATCGGCGTCATCGGCTGGGATTTCTGGAAGGTGGTGATCCGCATGCAGAGCGTGACGCAACTATCGAAGGAGTTAGGGTGCTTGCCGCCCCAATGGTGCTTCTGCCCGCTTAGGTCCGTCGGGTAGACGCATTCCTCGAGGATTTGTTCGACCAGATCCTTGAATTCGAAAAATGCCGATGGCGCGTGCAGTGCCTGATCGTGGACCACGATCGCATGATTGATCGGCTTCTTGGGCTTCCCAGCCTTGATTAGTACCGGCGCTTCAGGATCAAGCAGCGACGGATCGAGATGGACGAGCTTGAGGCTCTGGATCGCGTCCCGGAGCTTGGGGGCCTGCACGCCAGGACTAGGCTGCAGGAAGGCGAACAGATCCATTTCCGTAAGATGGAAATATGGGAAGGAGACGAACTCTCGCTTGTCCGCGTCGTTGTCGCGTACGCCACCGAGATGGACGTGCCTCACCCCCTGATCGAGCGTATGATATTCGCCAGTTGGATCGAGGAGGATGGCTTTCCCTCCCCGTTCGGCCACCTGCTCGATGAGTCGGGCCGTGGACCAGCTTTTCCCACCCCCCGTCGTTCCGAGGACGGCGCAGTGACGGCCGAAAATGGACGCGGGGGAGAGAGCGATGCGCGTTTCAGGAGCTCCACTCAGATGGCCAAGATCTATTAGGTCTGCCTTGGTGCTACTGGTCGAGACAATGGCATGCCGTACGAAATCAGGGTGGGCTAGGTAAACATAGTCCCCTACCCTCGGCGCTTCTCCTATCCCGCGGCTGGAGCGATTGGCGTTCAGATCGACTGACCCTAGAAGCTTTATGATGCCGATCGGGTTGGGGAGTTCGTCACCCTCGTTGCGCTCAGGTTCGACAGATAGACGATCCCTATCAGGTAGCTGAATTTCTGTAATGCGTCCGATAATTGCACTCCCATAGGATTCGATGACGACGAACTCGCCGACCTGCCCCCTTGTCACGCGGTGTCCGGCATACTGCGAAGGTGCGATCTCGGTAGCGAAAGGGAAGTTGACCCGAACGCCGAGAGGGCTTACCCGAGAGACCGACCCAAGGTAGCGAGACCGTTCGAACGGGTAGGCTGGGACGAGATCAGCCATGTTTCTGTCCCAAGGCTCGTATCCGTTCCACGTGCTTCTCGAGTTCTGTCTCCGCTATCACGTCGGGCACCAGCGGGACGATCTCCTCGAACTTGGCGGCGATCAACGCAAGCCTTGCGTCGCCGTTGTCAATGAGTTCTCTGATCGCGCTCAGATAGGAATTGCTTTTCTCTCCACCGCCACTGGCATGTTCGATATCGGGATTAATGACGACGACGTTGAGCGAGAGGTTTCCTTTGAGTGCGGCAAGAATGGGTTCCGAGATATGTTTGTCGTTGAAACCGAACCCGACAACGAGAAGGGTCGTGTTGGGCGCTCGGATACTTGATTGAAATGTTCCCAACATCTCGATGTATGGCTGACTGAACGCAAGCTCGTACTTCGTGGATTTCGGATAGATTAGGAGGGGCGCGTCCGTTCCGGACTTCTTCGCTATCTGGCTGGTCGTCGGGTTAAATTCCCAGTCGATCGAGCCGTGGATCTTGTAGAGGTGAAACAGGTTTTCAATAAAGTCGGATTTCTCCTCCCCAGCGGACCGGCGCACAACGTCATACGAGAACTGCGCCGAATCGAATTGCGCTTCGCTGCCGAAGGCGAACCCATCGACGACCACAAATCCGGATCGGCGTGCGGCGGTCTCGATGCAGATATCGTAGTTGGTCGTGAAGATCTTCGTCCGCGCCCGTCTGGACGAACGTCGTGCCACCCTACGCAGGAACGCCTCATGGATCGGGACCTCGACATGGTCATCTATGAAATCGACCTCGTCTCGAATGATCCCCTCGGCGATCGCCAAAAGAATTCGTGCGCGTTTTGCTTCCGTGTCGGGAAGGAACTCTGCCGCCATCGTAGCCCGAGACATCAAGTATTCCAGGTCTTCCGTGTCACTGGGAACGTTAGCGAGGGTGAGCAAGTCCTTCCATCGCGAGTCCTTGTCAGCGCCATCCACGGCGTCTGCCATGTCGAACGTGTTTCGAATCCTTGACAGTAGATCCATCATGGTTGGCGCGGCTCGCGCACCGTCCTTCAATACGCACAGAGAAGTACCGAGTCCGGTTAGGATCACTAGGTTCTGGGCTCTCACTGCCGAAGACAGGACGCGGCGGATGTCGGTCGAAGCCGGATCGGGCGTGTCTTCAACAGGATCCTGTACCGCGACCCACTCTGCCAGACCGTGCGAACTCTTTATCTTCAAATGCGATTCCCCCAGATTGAGGGAAGTGTTGCCATGTGTCGCAGCGATTGCAACCGAATACGAGTTTCGGGACGCAAGTTTCAAAGGGACGCAAGTTTCAAAGGACAGTAAGAGAAGACATTTGGGTACGGGCGCCCTGGGACGAGGTTGAAGGACTGGCCAGCCCCGCGGACAATGCCATGTCGGCGACAGCCACCGCCGACATTGGCTTCCTCCACCCTCGGTGGATTCGCCCAGTTTCTGTCTCAGATGACACGCCGACTTTTGCGACATCGCAGAATAGGCAGTTTTGCAACGCCCGCAATGGCTGCTTCTGGGCGCTTCGGTGGCATGTAAAACGGATATCTAAAGTGGCCGCCTGTTGGCACAATCCTGCAGGCAGCGCCTGGCCCAAACCAGTCAATCACATATCCCGTTGCGCCGTGCGCACTATCTCTGCGATGAAGGTACTCTTTTCCGACGTATACCGATCCCCGTCATATGGGAACTGCTCCGCAAGCCGTCGTTTCAAAACCGCGTATGCAGCAGCCGCGTCGTCATGTTGACGGAGGTAGTTCCGAAAAATTATCCGCCGTTCATGGGTCTGGTTTGAAGGCGGACAGAGATAGACCCTGATCTGAGGCGCAGGGCACTTTAAGAGGAGGGCCCAAACATTGTCATTGTACTTATTGCCACGGGGCTCAAATCCAGCCTTGACGAGGATCGAGCTTGCGCTGGGGACGTCATCCAAAGCCGATAGGGTAATATCGATGTCGATAATCGGCTTCGCAGCCAAGCCAGGTACGGCAGTGCTGCCGATGTGGTCGACAGCCACGACGCACTTGCCAAGCGTCGCTCGCAATAGCACTTCAGCGGCCGCGAAATCGCCCATCCAACTTGCATCGTAAGGTACGAGTTCGACTAAGGTCGGCATAAGTGCATCCTTCGATATGGGAGACGACCGATGTCAGACTGATCCAGCCAGAGCATATCTCCTATATGGCGTTTCGGTGGCATGGCGACTGTCGGCCGTAAGAGGACGAAGTAGCGGCTCGCCCGAGAGATGAGTGTGGTTACGGTTGCGGGTTTTGGCTTAGGTGTTCATGGACGATCTTCCACATGCCGTTTTCATTGCGAAGAATCGTTGTGCCTCGGCCGCCTCCCGAGAGCGCTCGTCCGTCAATTACCGCTTTCCAACGGAAGTGATATGTGCACCCGGCAGCATTATCCGCTGTGGCAATCCAGGCAATGTCGTCTAGCCAATAGTGTTCCAGGGGAAATTTGCGCCACGTCGCCTCAAATGCATTTCTGATTTCATCTAGCCCAGAGTAGGAGCCGTCATTGAACCAGAATAACGCATCCGGCGAAATCAACGGCACCAACTGGTCGAAGTCGTGCAAGTTGATCTTGGATTCATACTGCTTGAGCGTGTCCTCCGGCCGCACGTCATCATCTCCGTTCTGAGTGAAGACAATCGACGTCGCAGAATACGGGCTTTGCGAAAGTCGCAACGACCGCTGTTGACGCTCGTTTCGCATTCCTCGAAACTCAACGTACGGCAGAGAACAGCCGGTAACTCAGGCCGGGCCGAACTCTCTGTCAAGCACCCTCATGATCAAGTCGTCTTCCCATCTGCCGTTGATGAAGGCTGACTCCCGCTCACGCCCTTCCTCAAGGAACCCGCATTTTCGGTAGCAGGAGATGGCGCGGGTGTTGCTTGCCAGCACCCGCAGCGATATGCGGTGGAGCCCGGTCGAGAACGCAAAGGCCAAAGCGAGCGTGATCGCTTCTGTGCCGTATCCTCGGCCGAGATAGGCAGGGTCATCGATGCCGATGGCGAGTGCGCCGCGCTTGTTGCAAATTCCGAGGCAATCCGCCCCCTGATTCCGAAATGATCTCGCCCCCCAATTCCGAGAAATAGTCGCCCCCTGATTCCGAGATGATGCCGCCCC
>Ga0228710_1003679_pt1 | contig 24310 bp, 13 predicted proteins | sample MedpolnodulmetaG_FD_177995 | JGI IMG/M metagenome (GOLD analysis project Ga0228710, IMG submission 177995) | Root nodule microbial communities from Medicago polymorpha collected in Santa Monica, California, United States - pink nodules | ecosystem: Host-associated > Plants > Roots > Nodule...
CCAAATGAACATTGTAGAAGTGTTTGTGGAGCCACACCCTACTCCACTTTCTTGACTCTTCGATTGATTTTTCTTGAGAAATTTTTCTGCCCAGCTCTTGCAACAAACAATGCATTGCAATGTTAGTTGATCTCAAAATGCTTATAAGTGATTTATCAAGTAGAACTCTTAATCCAATATCAGCTTGAAATCCACAACAATTTAGAACATTTTTAACATATGTCTCTTTGTACCAGTTGAAAAAACAAGCAATGTGAAGAAATATTTCCTTTTCCGTTTCCTCCAGCCCATCAAAACTTAATTGCAACACATCCATGATATCTTTGTTTGGACATTCTCCTAATCTTTCCAATGCACTTTTCCATTCAGAGATATTTCGACCATACAAAAATGAGCCCAATACTTTAATTGCCAATAGAAGGCCATTAGCATACCCTAGTATGCCAAGTGCCAACGTATCATAACTACTCACAACATGATCAAGTTTGAAAGCTTTTCGACTAAATAACTTAAGAGAGCCTTCTGGACTCAAGAGTCGAACTTTGTAAACAACATCCACTCTATACTCTTCTAAGATATGCTCATCTTTAGAAATTATAATAATTCTACTTCCCGCACCTAACCCTTCACGACTCACAGCTAATTTTTCAAGTTGTTCAACTTGATCGACATTGTCAAGAATTATAAGGGACTTTACATGACGTAGCCTACATTGTATCAAGTCAGATGTGTCGTAATCATTGCATATCTCAAGGTTTTTTCGCCTAGAGTTTGACGTAGAATTTGCTTTTGTGCACTGATCGGACCTTCATGCCTATAAATTTTGCTTAAATCATAAATTAGGCAGTCCACATGAAATTGATGAGAGATTTTGTTGTATAAAACTTTAGCAAGGGTTGTCTTCCATATTCCACTCATCCCCCAAATTCCTATAACCCGTACAATATCAACTGAGTCCAAAAGTAAAAGCTTTTCTAATTCTTCTATAGGAGAATCCATCCCAACTAAATCTTTTGGAAGACTTGAAAACTTGTAACCCAATATATTCGTAATTTCTTCAATGATCTTTTCAATCTCTGCAAATTGTGGCCTGCAAGTTTATAATTGTTAACCAACAACACCAAATCATCACATACCAAAACCAAAATAGTACAAGTACATTACGGAATATCGAGTTTTCTTTTCCTTTCAGAAACATCTCTTTTTCTTAATTAAACTAGTTTGTCAAGGGCTTCGTGATTAATGAAATTTATGTGTCAAAGCTTTAAAATTTGCATAAGTAAGAGCATCAATATATATAATGTTGATAAGGAAGATTACTTACTTGTCACATCGGTTCCATCCAGAGAGATCGCTGACTTGTGATTGGTTATTGTGAAATTAGTAAAAAGAACATATAATTTTGGGTTGTGATTGGTTATTGTGAAATTAGTGGGACCCATTTTAAAATTTTGGATGAGTGGTATGAATATTTAGAAAATGTTGTTGAGTTGTTTAAATAATTGGAAAGTGTGAAGAAATATAATATACCAAGTGGGGTCCATTTATACCACCAAATTAAGTGGTATGGCCGTGGGTGCTCTAAAGCTCACAAACACGTCATAATAATTTCTCCTTGGCAAAATCACCAGAGATGAAGATTTGCTGCTGCTGGCCATCTATATATTATGGTTATTGATGTGTAGAGTATACTACTGCTAGTGCAGTGGATCAAAGCGAAGATAGCCAATTGCTACTTCAGTGATGTTACCTTATCATCATTGATCAGTTGACTTATTTTTAATCCAAAAATTTCATTGGAAGCTTGGCTAATGGCTATTACAGTGGAAGGAAGGAAAGAAGAAGTAGATAGGACCTGACAGGGCATGAAACGTAGATTTATAACTAAATAAAGCAAGCAGGGCAAGTGTGAACAAGTTTTTAATTAATAATAATAAATTTCTTGTTGTTTATCACTTCAACTTCAATGTTAGTCGACTTTTCTCATAATACAAATTTTTTTATCAATATACCCCACTCAACCAATTAAATACTGAAATACATCATTTTCAGCATACAAACTGCACGTTCAAACAACGATTTTTATATTTTTTTTGACAAATTAAACAGCGACTTTTGAACATATTTTATAGTAGTAGTGAAACATCAATGAACGTGTGGAATTAGTGTCTAACTTTTTTATTCAGTGGTTGATTGATGTGTTGCTGCTATCTTACGGTTTACAAACTTTTGGAATTAGGGTTAATAGGTCTTTACTCCTCTGTAATATAGATATTTTCGGTTTTTTCCTGTAAAAATTTTGTTTTGATTTACCCCCTGTAAAATATTTTTGTTTTGATTTACCCCCCTAATAGGTCAAACAAAAACCAATTTTATTTTATTTTCCAAGAAATTTTCGTTTTTGTTTGGCCTATTAGGGGGTTAAATCAAAGCAAAAATATTTTACAGGGGGTAAATCAAAAAAAAAAATTACATGTGGAAAAACTGGAAATGACCTATATTACAAGGGGTAAAGGCCTATTAAACCTTTGGAATTATTAGCCTGGGTTGTTCTAGGATTATAATACTTGTTGGCATATCTTGGGAAAATATTATAATGGATATGATGTCTGCTGGTTTGTAAAATACTTGTTGGCATATCTTGGGAAAATTTTAATTTAGTTTGGACTTAGGAGATATAAAGTACTAATATGTATATTAAAGAGATTAATTTCCAATTAAATCACACCATAAATCCTTTATGTCATTTCTTATGTTAATTTCTGTTGAATTTTGATGATTGTGTTCGTGGGTGTTGTGAATTTGTTGCAAAATCACAACAATAAAACTTGATGTGTGGAGCAAATAAAACCAAGCAATCAAATCAAGTGGGTGATAATATAATTCAAGAAAAAAATTATGTTTACCTAGTTCGGTCTAATGATGACCTACTATGGGGGGAGAGAGCAGCTCTCCGTTCCACTATAATGATGAGTTTCTTTTACAAAGAGATATTGAGGATTACAGGAATTAGTCTTCACACCTAATTCTACCCAAAGTCCCAATCTCTTCCTGTGATCAAGAGACTCAATCCTAACAGTGTTTTGTTCAAGGTGAATTAAAACAATCCCAACCTAGTATTTGTTGCCAAGAGAATTCTCTATAAACCATAGTTTGTATGTTGGCTTATAAAACCTGTTTTTCTACACACTTTTCCTTTGATACAAGGTTTATATTTATAATAAAAGTAACCATTAAAATTTGGAAAAATACGTTTTTGTTATTCACCTTATGCGTTCCATCGTGCCACGTTACGATTCCGTTGTGGCATGTTTTTCCAGTGACTTGCTTCAAGAATTTCTTCAACAATCGTGGCACGTTGCTTTCAAACGTGGCACGATTTCTCCAGAACCTGATTTTAAGTTAACTCTCACAGTGGAAAAATCGTGGAACAGTTTGGTGATTCTGAAAAACTAGATGTTGTTGTTTCAGTTTCTGGAAAATCGTGGCACGATTTTGAAAATCATGACACGGTTTTTGGATCATATTGTTATATAGTACTGTGTTCGAGCTTAACCGTTGGCGCGATTTGGGCAATTGTGGCACGATTATGCCTAAATCTAAAACACGGTAAAAGCACTCTTAGAGCATCTCTAATGATGAGTCATTTGCTTAATAAGGACCTCGTCCTATTAAGAACCCCCATTCGAGATAAAAAAATTGATACCTAGTAGTTATCGACAACTATATAAGGACTCTCTCTCTCTCCAGCAACTAACGAGTCCCACAATTAAATTAGGAAGAAAATAGATAAAAGTTGGTCCCACTATATCAAATTCATGTGATTCTTGCTCTTTTCAATTTCTTTTTATTTATTTTCTAAATGCACATATGAAAGTACATACTAGTGTACCTATTAAAGGACTTTTTTTACCTTCGTACCATTGGAGTCATTGGCTCATTAATAAGCACTTTCATTAAAAAAATTATAAAGTTCAAGATGGGTCTTAGAAAAATTTAGTTTACAACCATTGTGGATGCTCTTGGGAAAGATTGAGGGTTTTTGGGTGAGATTCAAAAGTTCAAGATGTGAATCTTGAAATACCAAAAGAAGGGACTCTTGGGAGAGGGTTGGTACCTTTTGGGAATAGATTTGTGAGCAACTCGGCTTAATTTTGGGAAACCTAAAGAGAAGATTCTTAGGAAATCAAAGTCTAAGGGTTGGTTTCTTTTGGGGTTAGAATTAGATTCTTGAGTCTCTTGGCCATGTAAGAGATTCAGGAAAATGGTAGAAATTATGGAGAGTTTGTTGAAGCTAATTTCTTGAAACTCTTTTGTATCTCTTTGTAAATAACTTTTTGATAGTGTATTGGAGAGATTTCTTTTCTCCAGAATAAGTCAATTTAGTCCAAACGGAGTAAAGAAATACCTGGTGCTGTTCTCTATTCTCTACTCTCTCTCTCTATATGGTTATTCTTTGGTCTGATTGTGGTTTTGTTTTATACTTAGTTGTTAGATTGGATCTAGATCTATTGCTGTTACTTGTGATTATTTTAATTATTGGTTGCTATTCTTGTTCAAAAAAAAAATTATTGGTTGCTATTGATATATGTCCCACACATCTAAGTTTATTGGTGTAATTTTGAATACCAAATTCACAATAGTTTCTAAAACATTTCCACAAATATCTACGCGGTAAGATTGATTCAATGTATTTGTAAAAGTTTTATACTATCATTAAATTCACTATATTGTCTCAGATAATAACCTGTGCTAACATTATCCTGCTTACCCATAGTCTTAAAACTGGTTTCAATAATCAATACTGGTGAGGTAGGGGGGCTTATCAGTACATGAGTATGCAAGAATAGATTAGAATATACTTATACTTGGACCAAGATTAATTCCTTTTAGTCTTTTACGATGTCATGAGTTAGTGAACCTTCATTAATCAATCTACATTGAATTGTACCATTAAATTCTTAATTGTATTCAACTTATGCTAATTGCCTATGAAGACTGAAGAGTTTCATCAATTCCATTTGGACATTATTTAGGCTATTTTGCATGTTTTGCCTTCTCCAATTCGTTGCAAGCAACGTATGCATTAATAAGTATCGTAGATTCGAGACTGCTTCAGTTATTCTTCATAACAATACAACGAGAAAAATAGTGTAATTGGTAATAGTTAATTAGTTAGTGACTTGTTGAACAAGCCGAAGGAGTTAGTAAGTTTGTTGAGGTAGTTAGGTCGATTGCTTACTATATAAGTAATCCTATCATGAACTTTGTAGTATGATTCATATTCTCATGTAATTCTTTCCTTCCATTCCTTGTTAATAAAATTTCGATTTTCCTCATTAGTCAAATTCATCACAATCATCCTCAACCCTTCCCTCTCTTTGATCCCTTTTCTTCACAATGGACCTGTAACTGTTCCAACGTTAAAGAGAAGAAAAGATTTACATCAGGGATGATGGAATGATGGGAGAAGTGAATGTCACTGTACAGTATCTCCTTGGAGCAGAGGGGGCGGTCGCGACAGTCATACTGGTTAATAGGGCATGGTACTGTGCATAGGAAAAAGCTTCAATCTATTCTATTGGACCCCAAAAATTCAATGATGTAGACTTTTATAGACAACTTAACTGGGTGTTTGCTTATGCAATGACGAAAATTGATTTGCTTGGGTTACGTATTTGCTAGATGCAGTTTAGACCGATTTTGAAGTAAAACTAATCAGATTCAAAGATAAGCCAACTTGGTTTGATTTAGATGACTCATTTAAAATAATACAATCTGATCTGGTTCAATTTCATGCAATTTAGTGTTTTGGTATCCAAATTAAATTGTAAGAAAATCAAGACACTATAAAATTATAGGTTTGATGTAAAATCTAACATATAATATACTAAAAATTAACATTACAGATAATATACCATTAATATAGTAAAAAAAGAGAGCATATAATATAACAAAACAGAAGCAGAACAGCTCCAAATCTAGTAAAAAAGAACAGACCCAAATGAAACGCAATATGAACATTGGCAAATTGTAGAATACAATTTCAATACAAACAAGAGCTTGAATGATTTTTCTGAGCACTAAACATGATAACCCTGAAGCAAACATTAACCAAATAGTCTGGCTAAAAATCTAAAATCTTTGAGTAGAAGAAGCAATCCCTCCAACTCTCCATGTAAATGACCCAACTCATCATAAGAGTGTCCTGTGACAATTTATGAAGTCGAAAGTGAAATTATTTGCATATTACAAATGATACAAAAAGTTAGAGTGAGGCTTATAACAACTTTTGGCTCCAAACTGTGTCCAGCTTTCTTGATCTCCCTGTATAAAACTATACACGTGCCTTCGATAATTGTCCGTGTGACACTAAAATTGAGACAAGAACACTCTTAGTTTCATTTAAGCTCATGAATAGTATGTATGGACTCAGAACTACCTATGATCTACACCAAGTCACCAACAATGAAGAAACAGGAAATTTACAAGATGTTATCTCTTTTACAAATTCACTCCAAAACGGAAAGTGCAGAAAAGCATAGCATAGCTACACATAATCAAAGACTAATTAATTTGTCCTAATTTTTAGTATTCACTTGCTATGATTAAATTGTGTCTATAGCTAATGCTCGTATTTACAATTCGTTTAATATGAGCTCGTATATGCCCACCGAAGATCATATTTCTAACATCATTTTTTATTGTTTGGTAAAAATGTTGATCTTTGACGAATATGTGAAACTGCAGTTGCAATAATATTCCAATTTAACAAAAACAGTCTAAGAATGGAAAGCTTGAAGAGTAGTTATTATCTAGAGAAAAACATAGTAATATATCTTCTAAGAGTACAATTGCTATACAAGTTATGGTTTTATGCAGTCAGATGAATAATGTAGTTGTTGCGCCTCGTCTTCAATTGCCAAAAACCTGCACTTCCTATCTAAGGAATTTCCACATCCATGGTTCAGTTGTAGATCTTGTTCATATACCCAATGATATCCGCAACTCTTCACATCGCAATTCCAACTAACAACTTTCATAATGAAATCATCGGGATGGTTGAGAGTTATGTCTATACTCTTGAGAATATCAATGAATGATTCCCGAGTAAAATGGATTAGCCACATGTGGTCTGATTTGACCGCAATAAGATCTCTTTCTCGAATTACCGGGATACCAGAAAACAACTCACACCAAGCATGGTGATTACTTTTATTATAAAAACTTAGCTCTATGTCGTAGCTGTTTGCATTTATTGTCGTAGATGGATCAATAGGTGCAACAGAAAATACTGCACAACAAGCAATGCCAATGATATTATCTTCATTGTCATGCAAAAAAGGAGATAGTTCCATTGGTATTGAACCCCTCACACTCTGATTGTTGAACAAGTTTGGTATTTCCCTTTCTGGAATAACAATATTAATCACATCAAAGAAGGCAGTGGAGGACTGTTGTCTTGCCTGAATGAATTGCATCATCCATGAAAATGCCACGCTATTGCATCGCTCCCTCTCCCCCAATTTAGGACAGTTGAAAAGGACCAATCCTATCCTCTTCCAATATTTGTATTTATTGTATTTATGAAGATCGTGCTTAGCGGTAGGAAAAGGAAGTTGAGGCAAAGATTCCAACAGTTTGCAATGTTCTAAGTCTAAATATACAAGTCCGGGAAGCTCACTCAGGCTAGGTACTGTAACAAAATTGTTTCCCCCTAAATCTAATCTTTCTAGCCAATGTAAACCGCCAATTGCATCAGGAATTTGACGCAGACCGCAAAAGCTAATATCAAGTACAAGCAAATTACATAAGCTAAGAAAGGGAGGCAACAAACAACTAGATAAATAATTTTGTGCATCAGGATACAAGGAATCAAAAACAAAGGTTGTCCATTTCAAGATGGAGGATATTGTTGATTGGGAATGTGATGCATTTTCACTTATACTCAAATTCCTTGGATTTCTAAATACTTTCGGACACCCAGAAAGAATTAGAATTTCAAGAGAGCTGAGACCAAATAAGTTGCTTGGTATGCTTACTAGATTTTTGCAATCTTTCAAATTCAAGAAAACAAGCTTTCTTAGAACCCCGATAGATGGATCCATCTGCACCAGTTTCACACATCCTTCAAAATTCAGCCATTCAAGATTTGGGATCTCTCTAAAAGCTGGCATCTTTCTTAGATTTTTTGAGTGGCTTAAATCCAAAGTTCTCAAATTGGGAAAATACTGTTACATACCAACAAAAATTAGAGATAGTGTTACCTTTTGCTCATAAATTTTACAGATAAAAGGGGTAAGAAAATGCATTTGTTCGTGTTCCGTAAAAGAAAAAACTAAAAAAAGAATTTATAGTACCTTGTTATGTTTCCATAGTTGTTTGACGCTACTATGCCTCATGATCAATTCAACAAGTTGATTGGGCTGAAAACTTGATGGCAAATACTTACAAGGATAGTTCTTCCACTCCACATATCTTATCTCGTTAGAAAGGCAGAGGTTTCCAGAAAAAACCACGTTCTTGAGTATGAGCAATCTAAGGTAACTCATTTTCGACAATGCTTCAGCCGTGACCAATATTTGTGTTCGTCTTTCATCTTTGTCTCTAAAAAAGCATATGGCTTCAACCTTCTTTTCCTACAACATTGCAAAAAAGAAGGAAAAACTTGAATAACTTTCAATATATGTAGTTTTTATGAAAATGTAAATAAGTTTTCTATATTCAAACAATTATAGTTTACCATATTCTTGAACATAGCATTGTAGAGTTGTTCGTGGAGCCACACCCTACTCCACTTTCTTGACTCTTCGCTTGAATTTTCTTGAACAATTTTTCTGCCCAACTCTTGTAACAAACTATGCATTTCGATATTACCTTCTTTTGAAATGCTTATAAGTGATTTATCAATTAGAACTCTTAATCCAATATCAGCATGCAATCCACAGCAATTTAGAATTTTTTGGACATAACCTTCCTCACGCCTATTGAAAAAACAAGCAATATCAAGAAATATTTCTTTTTCCAAATTCTCTAGCCTATCAAAACTTAATCGCAACACATCCATGATATCTTTGTTTGAACTATCTCTCAATCTAGCCAATGCACTTTTCCATTCAAACATGTCTCGACCAAACAAAAAAGAGCCCAATACTTGAATTGCTAGTGGTAAGCCATTAGCATACCATAGTATGTCAGACGCTAACTTATCATAACTACTCATAACATGATCAAGTTTGAAAGCTTTTCAACTAAACAATTGAAGAGAGTCAGTCCAATTCAACAATGGAACTTTGTAGACAACATCCACTCCAAACGCTTTCAAGATATGCTCATCTCTAGAAGTTATAATGATTCTACTCCCTGCACCTAACCATTCACGACTCACAGCTAGTTTTTCGAGTTGTTCAACTTGATCAACATTGTCTAGAATTAAAAGGGACTTTAACGGCATAGCCTACTTTGTATCAAGTTAGATGCGTTGTAAAGATTGCATATCTGAAGGTATTCTTCACCTAGAGTTTGACATAGAATTTGCTTTTGAGCACTGATTGGACCATCATGCCTATAAATTTTGCTTAGATCATCAATAAGGCAGTGCACAGGAAATTGATGGGAGATTTTGTTGTATAATGCAGTAGCAAGAGTTGTCTTCCCTATTCCACCCATCCCACAAATTCCTACAACCCGGACATCATCAACCGAGTCCAAAAGTAAATGCTTTTCTAATTCTTTTATAGGAGAATCCATCCCAACTAAATAATTTGGAAGACTTGTAAACTTGTAATCCAATATATTCATAATTTCTTCAACGATCTTTTCAATCTCTGCATATTGTCGCCTGCAAGTTTAAAACAGTTAACCAACAACACCAAATCACAACATATCAAAACCAAAGCATAAAACACTAATACATGACAAAATTAAATAACAGTTTTTATTCTTTTTAGAAAACTCTCTTTTGATTAATTATAATAGTTTGTCAAGGGGTTCTTAGTTAATCACATTTATGTGCCAATGCTTTAAAATTTGAAATATATATATATATATATATATATATATATATATATATATATAAGGAAGATTACTTACTTATGACGCACATCCCAACCAGAGAGATTGGCAACTTGTGTTAGAGCTTCCCTCCATCTTTGCACCATCTCAGAGTCTTGTTGGAATCTTTGTTCATGTTTGGAAAAAGCTTCAGCATAATTTCCTTTTTGATATCTCACCTCAGAAGGATCAACGTCATAGAAAACAGGCAGAACACGCTTTTTCAGAGACTTGAACGCGGTGACAGATCCATTCTAATTCTTGCAAGCACCAAGTTGAGGAAGCATAGTTCTTAGAAAATAGCACAACGTAAATCAGAGAGTCTTCCATTGCTCGAAGGAGCTCGGGTCCTATGGATTCACCTTTGTTGAGCTTGGTGTCATCCCTAAATGTGAAAATACCTTTTCTTTGAAGGGAAGCAAAAAGATGATCAGTGAAGTTGTAGCGCGTGTCTTCACCCCTAAAGCTCACAAACACGTCATAATAATTTCTCCTTGGAGATGTCACCAGAGCTGAAGAGCTGCTGCTGCAGCTTTGGATTATAGTATTATTAATATTGTTGGTGCCGGCCATCTGAATATGCTAATTTGTTAGAGGATGATATATATGGTTTAATTGATGCGCAGAGTAGATAACTGCTACTGCAGTTGAAATGGAATATAAAGATAAAACAGTGGAACGAAGGAATAAAAGAAGGAAGGAGTAGATAAGATAGGAGAAAGTGTAACTAATAGCATCTGAAATGTGGAATTAAATAAAGCAAGCATTCCTGTGGTATACCACTTCGACTTCAAGTGTGCTTCTTCCTACCTTCTTAGCAATAGCATGTTAGTTGATTTCTCAAAGATAGTAAAGTTCCCACATCTTTCGGTTTTCCTTTTCAGTATACCCTACTTCACTCACCCAATTAATTACATCACTTTCACACACACAAGTTGCAAGTCCAAACAGCAACTTCTCAACGTACTTTGGAGTTATACTAAAATGAATCAATTAATGTGCGTGGAATTGATGGCTTGCTTTCTTTTCTTTTCTTTTTTATGGTTGATTGGTGTAGGTTGGTGCGTATGTCCATCTATATTTGTTACATTATGCTTCTAGTAAGGTACACATAAACTACGATTAATCATTTTGGTTAATCTAGTAAGTATCCTAGCTTATCTAGATGGCTATATGAACAGGAGTATGTTAATGGACAACTGAAGAACAGGCAGGTGATGCATTCATTAGAGGGAACAATGGTACTAGTGCTTGAAATCAAATATTCTTGATTCTTTATTGATATTTCATTGCAGAAATGACTGAAAAGTTATTTTCTTGGATGCAGTTCTAAACATCAGTACTTCATAGAGGAACCTAGCAAAAGGGGATTAAAAATACAGGAATCCAAATATATGTTGGTTTGAAAGACACTTGCTAGTTGTAATATTATGCAGAAATGAAGACTATTTTTGCACTTCAATTGGGTCATAATCTCCATAAATTTAACATACATCATCAATAAAGCAACAAGCATCAAATTGATAAGAGAATTGGTCATACAAAGCAGTAGCAAGGGTTGTCTTCCCTCAATTATAGTTTGAAAAGGGAAAGTGAAATCAAGTAGTATATAAGACCAAAGATTATTTGTCAAAAGCATTAAAACTTGCACATGTAATCATCAATTCATAGAAGATTACTAACTTATCATGAAGATTCCAGCCAGAGATACTCCCCACTTTTCTGAGAGCTTCCCTCCATCATTGAACCATGTCAGAGTCATGTTTGAATGTTTCTTCATGTTTAACAAAGGCTTCACCATAACTCTGACTTTACTTAGGCAGAACACATCTTCTGTAATGAAGGATGTATTCAATAAGCAGAACAACTCATAATATTATTTTATCATGTATTTTTTTTATATTCACATGATTAAGTATATATCAATTTCATACTAAAATGATAAAATTACATCTATGAGACAATTTCATATACTTTTCCTCTAGATTATTGGCATGTAATATTTTCAAATTTTATAAATTAACACAAAGGCTGAAATAAAATAAAAAGTAATGAAATAAGTTTTAAAAAAAAAATATTGAAATTGGGTTAGACAAATGCAGTTTTGAAATGGGGACCAAAATTGCACAATTAGAAATAGATGGATCATTGTGAGCTCCAGCTACTTGACCAAACAAAAAGAAATAGATAGATCAAAATTGTGATTTTGTCAAAATAAGATGATCAAAACTGCATTTAAGCCTTGATACTATTATCAAATAAATAATTTGTGTAACTAAACAACGATATCATATATATTGTTTTCATCTAGCAATAGACGCGCCTCGATTCCAACCTCATAAGCGGCCTCGGTTAAAAAAATCATATTTTTAAAATTTTAATAATATACTTTTATTTTATAATATTTTAATCTCAATAAAAAAAATTAGAATAAACCGAATGACAAAATGTAATACCAAAAAAATAGGCTAAATCATTTTTGTGATAAAACAACACCAACCAAGTTTTATCATTATTAAAAAAAAAAATATCTCACTAAGTGAGGTCGGCAAGGATCGAATTACGCTATAATGTTATCAAGCACATAAATCTTTATATCAAGCACAATAATCTTTATATCTTTCTAAATAGTTTCTCTTATAGTTTTTCTAGGTATTCCTCTGCTTCTAGTGATTAGACTATTATTTATTTAATCCTCTATAGTACAAACACATAAAATTCTCGTCCTAGTCATTTTTATCAATTCACATTGTTTGAATTAGATTTGTATTTTTCTTTCTATTTTTTCAATTATATAAATCTCCTGTTAAATTATCGAATTTAAAATTAAACTTAAGTTTGTATTATTTATTTAAATAAAAAACTTCAATTTTTAAAAAATAATTTACTTTTTATTTTCTTATAAAAAAATTATGTGATAATTGGTTAAGATGACAAATACTTAATGATTACAATGACAATGACATAACTTATAAATTTATAACACAAATCCAAACTCTTGATAGGATTATCGATTGTTTATAATTTTCCATTGCTAAAATTGTAATAATATTTCAGTTTCACTCGAAGTTTTACAATAATACATGTTCAATTTTTACTCTTTTATACGGAACAAATTTGGTTCGAAGGAGAAACCCCACAATATGTGTACCCACAAACTCTTTTATGGTTAAACAATTGTGTGAACTTCGTATCAATAATGTGATAATAAAAAATAATGATAAATATACAAAAATAATAATAATGAAAGAAAAATAAAAATAATACTATTAAAAAAATCAAAATATAATCATTGTATTTTTTATATAAAAAAAATCATATTAATATTAAATGTAGTAAAAGCAATAAGACATATGAATTTTATGATTTTCACAAAACCGACAAATTACCAAGAAATCTTTCTGAAACTTCTCAAAGTGCATATTCGAATAAAATGGGAATAAGCCAAAAACAGAAAACCACAGGCAATTAAGAAAGAAATGTCTCTCTCCATATATATAAAATAAAAATAAATATACATTGACAATTTCTCTTCTTATCTCTAAACATATAACTCTCTCCAACCTTCTCATATCTTTATAGAATCCAATTCCAATTTCAAACCATTCACTTGTCACATACAACAAAGTAATGTCTGCAGAACAAATTCTAACGTTGCTAGATTCCTTTTGGTTTGAAACAACAATTCTCACCAACAAAAATCCTTCAAATTTTCACTCAAAAGTAGAAGAAATTCTTCCACAAAACACAAATCTCTTACTTGTTCCAACTCCAAACCTTGATGTTAGGTTCTATAGTGAACAAAACTTGAGCATCATAGGGTCTGTTTTCTCTGATTCTCCATCACCAAATTCAGTCCTCACTTCATCAAAGCTTAGAACAATCCCTTCTGAGAGAGAATTCGGAGAATTCTCAAAGGGGACTAGTAGTGAAAATCATCATCAGAAGGAAGATGTTGCATACACTAAGAAAAAACAAAGCCAAAGTTATATAAGAAGGAGAAGGAAAAGTAGGAGTTTATCAGAGCTTGAGTTTAAAGAGCTAAAAGGGTTTATGGATTTGGGTTTTGTGTTTTCTGAGGAAGACAAAGATTCAAAATTGGTTTCATTGATACCTGGTTTACAAAGACTTGGAAAAGAAAATGATGATGTAGAAGAAGGTGAAGATGAAGAACATAAGAAGATTGATGAAAATGTTTTATCTGATCATAAGCCTTATTTATCTGAGGCTTGGGATGCTTTTGATCAAAGGGAGAGAAAAAATCCATTAGTGAATTGGAGGGTACCAGATAAGGGTAGTGAGATTGACATGAAAGACAATCTTAAATTCTGGGCTCATGCAGTTGCATCCATTGCTAGATAACAATGACCGATGAAAGTTTTCATTTTCTTGTGGAAGTTCTTAATGCAAATTTGTTTTATGTAATTTTAGATTTTAACTGGAATAATAAATGTACATATTCTCCAAGTTTTTATTGGACACTAAAATATTTCTGGAGAGTGGTATTAAGGCATTTATTTTCTTCTATTGGTTACTTTCAATAGAATTAATCGGTTGCTCATTAGGCCCTCAAAATTGCTCACATTTTTGAAAAATGATGATAGAGAGTTACAATCCGAACTGCATTTATACACAAAAACAACTACTGATCAGAAGTTACAACCCGATTAGGAGTAAAATCGAGAGGCATATTGAGCAATCATCTTAATCATACTCAAGGTGTAATGTATCTTTCAACTGAAATTCGAATTTTGGTTCGCCACATTGTAGAAGACTAGACCCTTCGACCAAACTAATCTTTATTGGTACTTTTTTAGGCTTTCTATGAAAAATCTTGATTAGTTTATTTCATGTGCGTGGTAAGGAACTTCAATAGCACAAAGACACGTTGTTTGGCTTAATTTGTCTTTTATGTGCTCAATAATTGAGAAATACAATATAATGCAGGCAGAACATTATACTGTTTATAGATGTGGTGGACACGAGGTTAGATATCACCATGTTACTAAAATAATGTTGTTTAGTGAATAACAAGAATGGTTGGGTGGGGCAATGGGGCTCAAGAGAAAGAGACAAGTAGACCCACTCATCATTATTTCACTCTAGCTAGTGGAGGTTGTCTATTCTAGAATTGTGTTGTTGTAATTGAAAATGTTTTGTCCAACGTGAACCACAAGTTAAATAAAATCAACAAGAGAAATGGAAGTTGAGATAACACCACTTGCTATCCACTTATGGCTTTAAATCACACCAAGAGTCGTGTTATGAATTGTGATGCTTGAAATATTTTTATTACCTTGTTTGAAACCAAAATATTTTAAAATGATCTTACTTATTAAGCTACATGTATTAAATGTAAGTAAGGAAGAAATTAAAGTGAAATTTCTCAGATTTTCTAAAAATAGGTAAGTATATTAGACAGAGTCAATGGGAAGAAGTTAAAGTGAAATTTCGAGTTTAGGATAGGATATACAATATTGGAAGTAAGCGTGTGTTTGTAAAATCTTTGAATAAAGAATTCAAATTAGGACATATTAATGAACTTAGAAGTTTCCTAATGAAAGTTGACATTAGACACTTAGCCAAATTAATTTTTAGTTCTCTATTATATTTGCAAATCAATATCTTAAAAATCGAGCATTTAATCTCAACCCTCGTTTAAAAAAATCGAACCAAACCAAACAAAACTTTCAAGTCATGGTTAATCACTCGAAATAGGACGAAACAACGATCAAACAGCTCAAATAACACAACTGTAAATGTTACTAGTGACACTGCAATTTGGTTTCTTGTGAGAACAATGTATATAATATGGTAGAAGCTCCGTACAAAAAAATCTATTATGTTCGTTTTTGTTTGATAGTACTGCCAGAAAACTGGGACCTTAACGGCATAAAGAATCGTTATTTTATTATCAAACTGAGGCAGAAAGAGTTATATTATACCAAGATTGAGTCATGTGCAACAAAATGATTGTCATCAAAACACATTTGCCATTATTTTAGATAAAGATCATACGTATGCAATGACACCTGTCAAAGAATATGCTTGTAAATTGTAATGCTACAACCAATGATTTCAAGATACGCTTACGGAAGATTAATATTTATAATGTAAAATACTTTTGATAATATAATAATCCTTATCCCTTTAAAGCTTTGGTAGAAATAAATGAGTAGTACACGTCAATTCACATATATCTGATTTTCATTGTGTCATCTTTATTAACCTTTAGGTGATAATATTTTTCTATTTCATGTAAATCAATATATCTTCAAATAAATAATATTCAAATGACAAAGTTACACATCAAGATTATGAGATGATGTAAAAAACAGCTTTTCTTTTATATACCCCTGTATATACTACTATAAATCATGTATGTTTGTTATATTTACCCAAATTACAATTATGGATTGTTAATGAGAAATTGACTTATCAAATTCAATGATATGCTATATATGGATGAATTAATTACATGGGACAGAGAGGAAATGTTATAGGGAAAGTAAGGGTCACTCGTCCTTGGTGGAAGAGGTTGCCTCTGGAAGTTTGACTGTGGAAGGTTTAACAGCACCACCCTTCCTTGAGTATTCCCTCCATTTTCTAGCAGCAGCTGCAGCTCTTTTAGCTCTTTCTTTTACTTCCTCCTCTGCAAAATTATCATCATTTCAAAGACTATTTAGTGGAATGGAATAACAATATAATCTTACACAAAAGTAATTGCCACAAACAACCGAATAATCATGCCAACCGAAGGATATTGACAAAAGAAAAATCTTGGTTGATTAATATTATGGTTCTAATTATGAAAATTGTACAACTTTTTTTTGTATTTTTACATTCACTACCTGAATTTTCGTAGTCTCTTGGTTTTCCGCGAAGATTGTCCCAGTATGAATTTGTTTTATCATAACCTTTCTGCTTCATCATTCTCAACCTCGCTTGTTCCTGCACGACACTCATAATTGTTTGTCATTTGAATCATTATCATTGTTACTGTGAACTAATGAACAATCACATAATTATCTACCAAAGAAAAAGATAATGAGGTTGAGGTGAAATTTCAGTCATACAAAGGTTCACATCATTTAAGACATCCATCATTGATGTAAAATTAGTAGTCACTACTGCGTTCGTGTTCAAGCGGGTTGGTCCAATCCTAAGAACTCAAAACTTTTAAAAGAGTTTGATACAATTAAGAATATTGCATTATCTTAAAAAATATTCTTACGAAACTCCAAGATATGGGACTCTCAAGTCAAGACACTCCTTTCTAATCAAGAGTGGACATCTACCATCTTAAAATTTGTGCTTAGGTCTAACTCAACTGCACAAAACTAGCTTGAAACATATTTGTAAGCAATTTAGGACTCTCAACAAATATGAATTCTAGGAGTAAAACTTTCAACTAATCGTGAAGAATAATGGATTGAAATATCTAGATTATTCTCTATTTGTGTCAAAATTATGAAAAATGTTATGACATATTGTAATCATTTTCTAAACCATCGAAATACGTTTATGCTTGGAATAATACACATCAAAATCAAATACTAAAGAGAAATCTAACTTATTTAGAAAGGATGATATTCCCTTCCATCTTTCAGGAACTAAAATGACGTTACAAATTTTCAAGGATGTCAACATAGTCATTCGAGAGCCAAAATGGTCATTTCTGCTAATTTTGAATTCGATGAAGATCTTTCCCGAGATTAACAGAAGAAACAATGATAATTTAGGGGTTAATGCATACAAATAAGTTGTTCTTATATTGTTAAGGAAAAAATGGTGAAAGTGAATGAGTTCTTACCAAGAATTTTAACTGCCTTTTCTCCCATCGGGTATTTGCCTGTCGTTATTATAGTATGGTTAGATCATATTAGAGGAGACAGCACATAAATATCAAACATAAATGATCCAGTAATCTCTAAGTTATTACCATTCTGAAAACGTCGCCTAATGCTGATCCCATTCCTGAAAGCATTAGAGCAACCTGCTCGAATTTAAGAAGCTCAGTAGTTGTTATAACTAGGAGAGGTGAACTTTATGTTTTCAAAAATAAAGAAAATGTAGAAGTTTAATGACTAAATTAATGTGGAGAAACATCAATTCTAAATCCTGAGAAATCCATCAAGAAATTTCCTAGTATCTTGCGGCTTAAGTAATAGCAGAACTATCTGCTCTTTGTTGTTCTTCTTCCTCTAATAGAAAATTTAAAAAGCAAGTGATATTTGCTCAAAATTGTTTGACATATAAATTAGTAGCCATCGAGCAGAAAGGGAAAAAATACGACATTATGAAATTATCTTACGAATAGAGATCTTAAGGGGGGAAAAGGAAGAAATAAACTTTTATGACTTTGGCCTTACATTGACTCTTTCTATACGGCGCATTTCGTCTTCAAGTAATGATAGTTGCGCAGCTGATGTCCAATGAATGCAGTCAACAGGGCTAAAATACAAAGAATGAATGTCAAATTAAGCTCAGAGATCTCAGTTAGCTTAGTTGCTTCACAAATAATGTTATTTTCATGCCGAAGGTCCTAAAAATTAAGTGTTTAACTACACCAAAGGAAGCATAACTGCATATAATATGTTGAACTGTTGAAGTTAAGAAATAATAGTGGCGCTTTATACAACATCATCACCAAATAAAACATATCAGTAATATAGAATGGTAGTAAATGTAAAATTGAAACCTATTTAAAGAATCAAAACAACGAATGCATGATTATAATGATGTTCATAGTCATAAACATACCAACTTTCAATAGCCGTTTGAATTAATTCAGGGTTCCCAAACTGATTGTATACTCTGGCTCTTCCAAAGTCTTCTTCAATTCCAAACACATCACAGGCAACATTGGCACAGTTTTTGCAGCCTGTTCAAGGATATTGAAGTATAATTATATTACATGCCTTGCAAAAACTCTAAATAGATCACACTAGCATCTAATCTAACAAAGGTAACGAAGGACTATCTAGGTCCATCAATAAATGAAGCATATCAATTAAGCACATAAGAACATAGACATAAATGTCAACGTTTATTATTGATTCGGCATGATTCGACTGACTCATCGAATAGGAACTGCTTTTCAATAAAGGAAGTGTTGTCAGATTGTTAGGGTAGCTTACTACAGGAGTTAAATTAAGGAAAGACAATTGAATCGAAATGTGCCAAGATAAAGCTATAATAGTTACACTGACATAGATAGAACTGTTTGTTCTTGTCTGAAAACACAAGTCTAGGTCACCATTTCTGTTCAAGGTGAGTGACACCCTTAATTGGAAGATAACCTAGTATTTTAAGAATTGTGTTAAGTCTCTTTTTCTCTCTCTGCCTTTAGCCTTTTATATGTGTCCATTTAAAGGGTTTGGGTCTTCTTCTTTCGTCAGGCCCACCCTAATTTGGGTACTTGATCCCCACAGGACATTCACTCATTCTTAGCAATGATTAGGTGAGGTACAAGGGTAGACGCGCGTCACACCAGGTGTGGAAGGAGCAAGCCCGTAATTATGGATGGTATCTCTTGCTTGGTCAATCCCCATCTCCCTATCCAGTCTAGTAGTTACGAGGGATGGTCCTATATGCTTACTCAGTCTTCCTAAATCACACGTTTTTGGAGACAACTTACCCCTCCCTATGGAATTGAGCTTGGCCCAATGGTCTAAATATTTGGTACTGAACAATGTTAACATATAAGGCAACATCACAAGAGTGATTTGAAAATTGAAAGTACCTATGCAGCTGAATTCATCGACAAAAACATGATCCTTCGGACTAGAATCGTCCATGAAAGGATTGATTGATGTCAAAGAATAGCCATGAATATCATCATAAACCCTGCGCTGAACTGGATCACTGAGCACCTGAAATAGAAAAGTTAGAAAACTTGAAACCACAAATTTTTTAAGCATAATAATGTTCAAGATATCCAAAAAGGAAACCACCTCATAGACTTCATTGATGAAGGTGCAGAAATTTGTGGTCTCAGGATCATTGCCACTCAAATCCGGGTGGCAAGTTTTCATGCAATTGTAGTATGCCTTCTTGATCTGCTCTGGTGTTGCATCTGGAAGCTGGTAAAATCAACCAATTCCACAAGCATTAAGCATACATTTTATCTCAGCATTCGTTGGATCTAGATAAAGTGAAAAACCCACCTAATTTACCATCCGCGGTTCTCCTATTGTCGCTAAGAAATTACTCAATGCGAAAGACCGACATAAAAAATAATGCCACAGTTCAGAAAATCACTCTAATTATGATTGAAAAGAATTTTGAAAAGTTTTTTGGTAAGCTAAGATATCCCCTTTTTCAACTCCTAAAACTAAAACTAATTGAATAAACACTCGTTTTGGTCCTTAATTGAGTCAGGCACTGTCCCAACAGTTCTTGAATGTATCAAAGTTACAAACACATCCCCCAAGTGTCTCTTTTTAAAATAATTTAATGGATCAAACTAAATAACAAAAGACGCATTTTAAGACTAAACTAACTAACAAAGGACACATACGAAGACAAATAATCAACAAAAGAGACATTTATGGTATGTCTTTGTAACTACGATACATTTAAGGATTATTCTGGAAAAGCCTAGAACATTTAAGGACCAAAATGATTGTTTAAAAAAAACTGATCATACAAGGTAATTGATATTTATTTAAGGGTTTACCTTTCCTAACATATAATTTTTCATACACAAAAGCCAATTAAGTAACTAAGTATCTACCACTCTATCACACAATTTTGGTTAATATATTTGAAATTCTTAAAACACATGCATGTTCATTCATTTAACAAAATGGTAAAATGGTTGAATATTTTGAGCTTGAAGTAAACAGATGGAAAAAAAATAAGAGTCTGGTGAATTATTACCAGACCCAAAACTGCATAATAGTCTTCAGCTCCAACACTGTCACTGGTTGAAAATGATTCCTGTTCAGTAGCAACTTTTACTCTACCAAACCCTCTTCGTTTGCAACTTGGTGCTACAAATCTCCATGGACTAGTTGCAGTTTTTTGTTGTAGCATTTGCCATGAGCTTCTATGACACAAATTCAGTGAAGGATTGTGGATTTTTAGAGCTTCTGTATACAGTGGAGACAATAATTGAGCCATTAAAATCACCAATTACAGTGAAAAGAAGCTTCAAGTGTTCAACATAGAAATAAAATACAACATAAATATAAAATTGAAGGTTGATATTTTATTTGATTTGATGAATGGATTTTTTTTATATTTATAATTTTTGAGGTGGAGGAAATTTTGGGGACATGAAAGTATAAAGGGGTAATGCTGAGGTGGCAGTGTGAGAACCAAAGACAACCACGGAATCTGGAAGAAACATAAGTTGAATCTAGAGAGCGAATAAAACGAGGTAAAGTGGGGTTTACTTACGAACGGCACGTGTCAACTCATGCATATATGATGCATTGCTTGTTGTTTCCGATCTTGCCTTTCACGGATTTTTATTTTGTTTTTGCTTTTGCACCGGTTTTCGACCCACCAATGGTGGACAATTAATCAGACCCATGCGTAGAGACATGCGCACTGGTCAAACGTTGTTTCCTCTGAAAATCAAACTCGGTATTCTCTAGATACGTCCTTGGAAGGAGCTCCTTGCCACTGGAGCCCAAACAACTTAGTTTGTTTTCAAGGATTCTAGAGAGTACATAACATGGAGTGAGTATCCTCTCTACTTATTAATCTATTTATTTCTTTGTTTTTTGTCTGGTAGCCTACTGGCTAGAATATAATAATGCATTGTCCTACTAACTGAGTTAAGCTCATTGGACAATCTATTTATTTCTTTTATATACATAAAGAAATTTGAAGTTGCTCCTCTGTTTTAAAGTGAGTTTCGTTTTATACAATTACACACAAATTAAGGAATGTAATGAAATAATTATTAGACATAACATTTTTACTAAAATGCCCAAGAAAAAGACTAACTTAAAGTTGCATTGAAAATTGTGCGAGAGAAAAGTTGAAATATTTATTGAGGGTAAAGTTGGGAGAAAAAAATTAAAGTTGTATTGAAAATGTAAAGCGACATTCATTTTGAAACAAATTTTTTTTTTTGTAAAGTGACACATATGAAACAGAGTGAGTACAAGTTAATGAATCAAATATAAAAATGGTTTATTGGAAAATGTGAATCTCTTATCTCTTATTTATAAATCTTAACCGGTCAAGTTATACTTAACCCTAATTCTAACCTAAAAAATTCCCTCCTTTGGCATCACTTTTATTTGTTGTTGACCTATACTCCGCATTAATTGTTGTTGACATATACTCCTCCTTTGGCATCACATTAATTATTGTAGATTTCTCTATTTATTTCCCTATTCATATCCCCTGTTGTTTGCAGATTTTTTTTTTTGTTGATCCCTCTTCTTTGAGGTTTGATTAACATCATATTTTGTAACATAATTTGATATTGAAATTATTGATCACGTTCCTCCTTAAACAAATGTCATAAGATTCATGTTTTGTTAATACTACTGTAGAATGTTTAAACAAGAAGAAGATGTGGCACAACAACAAAAAAGGTCGCTGCAAGTTTTTTTTCCGTACTATATCCTAATTTTTTTGTTTTGCCGTTAAGTAAAGGTTGTTGTTCCTTTTTCTCTCATTATCTCACAAAAATACATATGGTGCTATTTTATTTTCAACTCATCCTTTCTTTGATTTAGGAATTTCAAATTAAGAATCTTATTAGTTTTCAGAATCACTTGAAAGAGGAACCACAAAAAGGAAATTCTTGGGTTTTCTAAATGTATTGTTGATACATTGATTTGATTGTTTGTTGATGCATTGCTTTGATTGTAGGTGAAAATGTGAAATGTATCATAAGATATAATTTGCCTATAATTTCTTATGTTTTCAAGATTCACTTATAGAATTAGATGATTTTATTTTTGCTTTGAGTGTAGAAAGTAAATTGATTGTATTACAAAACTGTTTATCTCTCAGATCAGATGGCTATTCCAAAACTAAAGACTTTCTCATGGTATGATTTATGTATAATGACCATATGCAAAAATCAAATCAATGGAAGAACATGTGACATAAATTCATTTTGAATGTATTCGCAAAGTATAAAACCTTTTTTTGGTGTTAAACGACTTATGTCATTTCAGTATTATATTATGTTATATTCGCAAAACAGATGTTTCATTATGGAATGAACTATACCATTGCACTCATATTATTTTATATTTCATTGTCAATTATTACTATCGATATGTCCCGTGTGTAAGCACGGGTCAATTGTCTAGTTACATTTAATCTTTAACTTTGGGTCATGCTAACTTGTGCCCAAAGCGCATAAGTTAAGAAGCTTCAAATGAAAATTAAAAATAAATTTTATATTGAAAATATAACTTTTGAAACTTTTAAGACATTAAATGTACAATTTCCAAGAAAAAACTTCTATATTTGGCTTCTTAATTATACCCCAATGACACAAGTTAGCATTTCCCTTAACTTTTTAATGAATTGGATGCATATAATTTAAGAGAATATTTCTTCTTTTTGGTTTTTTAACATGTGTCCTAGAGCACAAGTTAACATTACCCTACTTTTTAATATTTATCTCTCGTTAAAAAGCATTATCCATTTATTTTTAGCAAATGGATGTTTGGCGAGCAAGTCATGCAACACAGATACAAATTGAAAATACTTGAACACAGTCACATATATGGAGAAAAATAAATGAGGAAAAAGTTTAGTTAGATCATTCTATTATTTTCTCTTTTAATTTTTTCAATTTTTGTGTGTGTGTCTAATCAATTTTTTTTTGTGTTTGTGGCCAAGTAATTATTTCTATGGTTTGGCATTTGTAACTTTTATCATTTGTACCTTTAGTTTTTTAACCATACAAGGGGAGACATTTTCTTTTTCATGCCTTTACAAGTGGAGTTCAAGAGTATATGAGAGGTGGGTTTGGTGGTTTGCTTCGCTTTACAAGTGGAGTTCAAGAGTAGATGAGAAGTGGGTTTGGTGGTTTGTTTCGTCATCATTTAGGACGTGGATCTCATGTTTCTTGAAGCTATTCTTAGGATCCAATGATATTTTTCATGTTAAGCTACATGCAATACATCAACCAATTTCACTTATTGTGCTCGTGATTTTTGGGTATCAATCCATTGATTGGTATTGCACCTTCAATCTTTGAACTTTCTACTTTTATTTTTGGGAAGGGAAAAAAGAGAGAAAAACCCTTAGAGATTAGGTCCGGGGGTTG
>Ga0228710_1003680_pt1 | contig 24297 bp, 16 predicted proteins | sample MedpolnodulmetaG_FD_177995 | JGI IMG/M metagenome (GOLD analysis project Ga0228710, IMG submission 177995) | Root nodule microbial communities from Medicago polymorpha collected in Santa Monica, California, United States - pink nodules | ecosystem: Host-associated > Plants > Roots > Nodule...
CTGAATATAAAACAACTATATATATATATATATATATATATATAAGCAAAAAGAATACAAAGTTGTAAAAACAAAGAAGCAAGTAAAAAAATAGCAAAAATAGGTGTGCTAGCAAAATTGATTTCACAAATCAACTATAAAGATAATATTCTCCTATTATCTTTATCAGGCAGCTATACTTTTATAGGTTAAGTTGAATAAGAAGAAAATAAGAGTTTGGATCTTATGGAAGACATCTTAAAAACATACCAAATAGTTGGACATTAATCTAAAAAAACGTTGGGTCATTGTGTTTTTCTTTGTTCTGAAATTAAAAAAATGAGCAAATTGTTCTTAGATAATAGAATTAGTTTTTTCATTAGTAATAATAATCTATACTATATATAAAGAAAACTACCCCTTTCAGCTTTTCTGGGCTGAATTTTTCTTTCCAAAAATGCCCTCCATTTTGAACACAATCAACACATATAACAAATAGATAATAATATTATATATTAAAAAAATGTAACAAATACGATAAGAATATATATGTCTTTTTTTTCCTTTATCTCTTAAAAAGTGTGACAAACTAGATAAATACATTTATGCTTACTCTTTTTTAAAAGTGTAACTAAAAGTAAAATAATTACTTCAATTTCAATACATGTATTATAATTTTTTATGTTTTTGTGTGTTTACATAATTTTTTATGTTTTTGTGTGTTTGCATGTGTCTGAAGTTACAATTTTGCCCTAGAGTAAGATCTTATGAACCATGTTACATTCCTCGTGTTTACGATTTTCACCGGTCTACTGATCCGACTTAAAATCTCGAGTTCGATCACATTGCATGGAAACTTCAAATCATCATATTTAAAGATGGAAAATTTTGACGAAACAAAGAAGTAAATAAAACAAAAAAAAATAAAAAGATATAGATGTAAATTTAGGGGTGTACGTGAGTCGGTATGAGTTGAGTTTGACCAAACCCAAAATTCAAATCATATCGGGCGCTTCGGTTTATGTGATGTAAGATATCCACATGTTATACCATTGGATAATGGGTTACGGAAATTATTTTTCTTTTTTTTTTTAATATTAAATGACTAAATGACGATTTCTCATAGTTTTTCAAAAAAATTGCTCTCCATTTTTATTTTCTTAAAAAAATTGTGTACCTTATTTTCACTGTTTTTAAATTAGCATCATAAAATAATAAATGATAGAATCAAATAATAAAATCCTTCATAAATTAAAATACTTGCAATAAATTAAAGTTAAATGACATTAAATTTCATTAACATCAAAATAACAAAAAAGTGCAATATCTTAATTTGTAACTCTAACATGTTTTGATTTTCAATATATAGGGTGTGTTGTGTCAGTTTTGCAAATATAATTTGGTTTATGACCCAAAACCTTTGATATTTTCCCTCTTCCCAATGAAAATAAAAAAAAAATGTTAGCATTATTGGTGGTGAGTTTTTTAAGTTTCGGTCTGATTTTACCGTAAACCTATTTATTTTTATGGTTTTTTCATTTTTAGAAATCATATTTACCCAATTACCCGACCCAAGCTTTTATTTTTTTTTAGTATTTTGGACGGGTTTGACCGGATTGTTTGTGTAGACCCAACCCATATACACTCTTAGATTTAACATGGAACCACCATATTGTTTTAATGTCACCCTTAGATGTAACATGGAACCACCATACTGTTTTAATGTCATAATAACACAACACTATTATTTTTGAAATAGTTCATAGTCTTTAATTTCATTAGACATTCTTTCTTGTACACTGTTATTTTAGAAAAATAAAATAAAAATAGTCCTTGATCTGCCCTAGTTCTAAGAGCTCCCTAATTAAAACCCACTTCTATATATTTTCTACTCTGTTATTTATGATTAAAAGACTTACAAATTTTTACATAGAAATTATCGCTTCCCTAACTAATTTTATATTATTCTAAATTTCAAATTATAAATAAAATTATGAAAACCAACTCCTGCAAGAGAGAGAGAACTAAATGAATAATAAAGCCCTATCTTCAGAATTTTAAGGAGGCTGTATTTTAAAGAATACATATATTCGAATTTGAGACTTATTAAATTGAATGATATATGTACTACTCAATTGAGATCATAGCAATAAACTTTGTGGTTTATTAAAATCAAGAATCCTTGTACCAAAAACAAATCAAGAATTCATTATTAGTAATAAATAATAGACCTCTTAGGTGTTACTTTTGTTACTATATGTTGACTGTAGAACACCTATCAATTAATACAATCAACTGGTAATCAAGAAGCTGAATCTCAGCAGTAAAGAATTAGAAAATGAACGGGGGAAGCTCAAGAGAGTACAAACTTCAATCCAAAACACAATCAATAATCGAAGTTGGCATTTGGCATTTGTCCCGAATCTGAAACTGCAGCGAAGTATTGTATAATTTTTAGCAACAATAAATAATTTGGCATTTGGCATTTGGCATTTGTATAATTTTTAGTATTGTATATTTATTCAGGCATGCATGCATGCACAGTAAAAGCAATTAATGGCTACTGTGTTCTTGAGGTTATATAAAGAAAGAATATTAAAATCAAAAAGCTTTTTTTTGAAAAATGTAGTTTTTAAAAGTATTTATAGATTAAATATTGCGTGTATATTTCCTGTGACAATTCAGTGTGAGCATCTCTTTCTGTCAGTGAAACGCACGCGTGGCTTGGCTTTGCGAAATTGTGATTAGTAAAAGTGAGAAATTGACTAGTAACTTAATAGTGTGAACTGTTATATATATGTATATACACACACATAAGAAATTTTAATATGGTCACGAAATCAAATAAATAGTGTTTGGTCATACACACATACGGTGTTGATAAAAGGAATTTTTGTTTTTTATTGAAGGAAAAAGGAAAATGTTTGGTCACACTTGTTAAGAAATGGAAAAATAAATATTATTTTATAGATTGTGTATTAAAATTTTCAAAGGTTGAAAATGAGTTATTTTCAACATATAATTTGTCTTTGGCAAAAGGAGAATGCTAACCGGTGCCTCTAGGGCATTGGTTAATCATTCAAAACAAGTAAGTTTTCATAAAAAAATTGTGTAATCATTACTTGATCAAAAGTAACCTCTTATATTTCCAAAACAAAATTTTTATTTGTAGATTTCTTATTCATTGTCCTCAGGGCACTGGTTAGCAAGACATTTGGCAAAATTATGCAAATGGCCCTTTGATTTAATTTTAGGTAACATTTTAATCATTTATCTTTTTATTTTTTAAGTTTTCGCCCTTTATCTTTTTAAATATTTTCACTGTTACGCTTTAAGTGGATTATGTTACCCATTCTGTTAAAAAAAAATAAAAAATCTCAGGTTATCTTCTTCTTCTCCAAGATTTTTTTTTTAACAAGTCTTCTTCTCCAATGGTAATTATGATGCAGCTCCAACATAAATCCTAAAAATCAAATCTTGAAATACATGGCATCCTCACCCAGTTATTTTTTTGGTTCCTTCTTTTCCAGTCTACCACATGAATGTTTCTGCAGGATGTGAAACAGACATAGAATGGGTCGCGTTAAGAATCAAAACATTAGAAATATAGAGAGAATCGAAACTTTAGAAACAAATGCACAAATACCTTGTTACAAATTCTTAATTGCAAATCGTATTAGGTGGCATCTGGTTATGGGTTTGTGCATGCGTTTTTCTCTTTTTCGTCTTCAGTGTGCGTTTTTATCTTCTTCTTATGGGTTTTCATAAATAGTTGCTTATTTTGTGTGAAGAAAGGAAAGAGTAATTAGCAAAAGAAACAATTAAAATGAAAGGATAGTCTAAATCATATTTTTTAACGGAAGGGTGACATTGAAACTATTTAAAAAAGATAAAGGAAGAAAACGGAAAAATAAAAAGATAAAGGATTAAAGTGTTACCGAAAATTAAGTTAATTAAGGGACTATTTACGTAATTTTGCCTTTGTCTTTTTTTTTATGTCTTGAAAATAGAGAAATTTTTCCTAGACACCTTTTTTTTCCTCGTACCCCCAATAGACACCTCCATGTGACATTTTGTTTTAGACTTTTTTCTCTTTGTCACCTTAAACTCTTATCTCGCTGTTCTCTCTTCTTTATCTCCCTAGTTTGATTTATCTTTCTCTCTCCCTAGGATGATCTCTCTTTCTCTCTTCACCATAAATCCCCTATGAGTATTATCTCTTTATTCCCTTACGATGAAGACAATGGTTTACGAAGGGTGGTGGAACGAACGGTCGATGGAGGTAGGGACAGAGCCACTCACAGTTGAGGGTGTGCAGCTGCACACCCTGAACTTAAATTTTTTGCATATACTATCCTATGATTTTCTCATTGTGAACACCTTGAATAATTGTTTTTGCACCACTAGTCTGCTCACATTTAATCACTAACGAGAAAGGAGGGAAAAAGATGAAGCAAAAGCACTAAAGTAGTAGGACAAGAGAGGGGCAAACAAAGAAGAATATGAAATGAAATTGACTGAATATGTACAGCAACAGCTGGATCTGAGAGATGGCAATGGTGGTGGTTAGATCTCAAAGCGACAATGGTTGTGGTGGTGAGATTTGAGGGTGATGACGGCGACGGTGGTGGTCAGATATGAGGGTGAGGGTGGCGGCGACATTGGTGGTGACAGTGAGACGAGAGCCTGAGAGATGGTGATTGTGGCGATTAGATATGAGGGTGACAGTGGTGGTGAGGTTTAAGGTTGAGGACAACGGGGCGGCGGTGGTGGGTGAGTGTGGTCGATGGTTATGGACGGTGAGAGAGAAAAAGTCGGAAGAGAGGGTGAAGGAAGAAAGATAAGAGAGATCAGTGAAGGATAAAGGTGAGAAAGTTTCCCCTCAATTTTTGTCAATCGATGAAATTGCCCTCATTATAATTAACAAAAAATGTCACATGAAAGGGGGTAGAATGAATGTTTGCCACATGCAATGTCTATCTATCACTACTCTAATAAATATCTTTAAAATGCTTGTTAGCATTACTCTTGACAAGATTGTTTTATGGAAAATGTCAACAAAGTGTCTTATGAGCATTATTTAAAAGAATTATGCTCTTTACCCAACAATTTTTGCTCATTCCCAACTGAAATGACCAAAATGTCCCTGCGTGAGTTAACTCACGCCACTGTTGAAGGTGAGAAAAACACAGGAAGAGGGGGTTGAATTGTTTTAGCTTTTTCTTCTTTTTGAAACTAAGTCAAGTGTTCAGAGTCTAATAGAGTTCAGAGTCTTGAACAAAATTCAGAGTCTTATACAGCGGATAAAGTAAAGAGATAGAGAGAAGAGAAAGACACAAAACAATTATCCAAGTTCCTTCCACAATCTGGAAGTAGTCTTGTCCCCCTTGCACTTCCAAGGAGAGTTCACTAAAATCAATATATGATTACAATTGCTCAAGCACAAAAGCAAAAGACTTCAAACTACTCAAGCACAAAATCAAGAGGTTCCCTATGCTCAAGCACACACGCAAGAGTCTTCCTATGCTCAAGCACAAAAGTATGAGACTTCTAAACAAACACAATTACACAAAAAATGTTTGAGGTTTGAACACTTGATATACAATCAGTGGTGTTCACAATACAAATCAGATACAAACTCTTTAAGACTCTATAATTTCTAAGATATGAAAATTGTTAAGAAATTCTAAGTGAACTTTGATGTGAGAATAATTTCAGCAAAGCTTTGGCACTTGTAAAATTGTTGTGAGTCTCTTACAATCTTCAAGTCTTCACTCCTTTATATAGAGGTGTGAAAGAAATGTTGTTGATTGCCAGCACATCAAAAGTGTCATTGTTGAAGCTTGATAATCACCAATGATCTGTTGCTTGATTTGATTATTGTCCTATGAAGGAACAATTTCAAATTCATTCCTTGAATAGAGAATAACCAGCATAGTCACAGTTGTTATCTTACTGCAGACATGAGGAGTGGAGTAATGGAGGTAGTGGTTGTACAATTGTACTATGTCCTTTTCCTGCGCTCTTCAGTGGATAAGCATCCAATGCCTTCTGATTCCTCTGAAATAGTCGTTGCTCTAGGCTTCCATTCCTTCTGCAATGATATGCATTCAAAATAACAACTTCTAACTAACTTCAGCTTCCAGTCTTCAGACTCTGATGAACTTCAGCTTCCGATGGTTCTTCAGACTCTCTGATGACGTCAGCTTCTGGTAGACAGCTTCTGATAGATGCTTTTTGTCTTCAGACTATGTCTTCTCCCTTGCAACACAAGCTTCTTCTGTAAATTCCATTGCTCTCATTTGTTCTTTCAGAACCTATACTTGAGTTAAAGACATATAACTTTTTGTCTATGGTCCTGCACACTTGAACAAATATTAGTATATCCAATTGATATTTTAATACCTTGTTATCATCAAAACTTAAGGTGGTAATGTTAAACACATTTTTTTTCAACGATCTCCCCCTTTTTGATGATGACAAACACAAGTATTAAAGGTCAATTGTTGTTAATCTAATTAACAAGTTGACTTTAGGGTTTGAGGTTTGTAAGCTCCTCCTAAGTCTGATAGTTTTTAAGGTGAGGTTTGTAAGCTCCCCCTAAGTTCTATCCATGTTAATTAAATTCATTTTAATCTAAGAAACGTCACTCAAAAATAATCTCACATGAAATTAAAGACTAAGAGATGAGAAACAGGTTCTCCTAATTTAATTTTAAGTTAAATTAGTGAGCTCGGAGCCTAAATGCATACTATATATACTTCCCCGTTTGTCATCAACAAAAAGTATTGAACAAGATTAGACCAAAAAGAGAAGTTAGAAAAACATGAGATATTTCTAAATACCAAAATTAGAGCATGGTTAAAATATATATCAATGAATAATAATCAAACTATTAAAGCAACATAGCAAATAAACATAGTATCAGTGCAAATGATATGAGAAACAAGCATCATAAACATAAACATAAGGAACATAAATAAATGATAAAAACAACAATTCAGAATGTGTGTAGTCTAAGGTTGGGTTTGTTTCTTCATCAATTCCATCATTTCCTTCATCATTGCAGTCATGTCTTCTGATTGCTTCTTCAAAGTTTTCTCTAAAGCATATGATCTTCTAACTTGTGCTTCTTCTCTTGCTCTGTGTTCTTCTCTCATTTATGCCATATGTCTCTTCAAGTTTTCACAAAACATCTTCTTCTCAAACAATTCTTGCTCTAATTTCTCAACCCTTTTATCTTCTGCAGGCTCTGGTTTCGTCAGTTTCTCAAGGATTGAAATTTGTGAATTGACATGCAGCATAGTTAACCAAGAGATGTTCAAATACTCTTTGATAGCAGAAGTGATGATTGAAGAGGCATCTAGAAAGAATGGATAGTCTGAGATGTATAATTTGTTCCTTCTGACTTTCACTGCTTCCATACTCTTGACAACTTCCTTAAACCAGTTATTGAGAGAATGATTTTGAGCTTTAATAGATAACCTTTGCAAATCACACATAACTGTGTCCACTCTTTCTCTTAGAGCAGTCCACTTATCTGCATACTTCTCAGTGTGAATTGGATCATTTCTAGCTTTCACCAGTTTGTGCAGATCCTAAAAAATGTTCTCACATACCTCTCTTAATACAATAGAATCTAGTAAAAGGGTAAGAGGGGGTAAGACATTGATGGTTTGAGGTGTAGGGATGGGTGCATCTAAGTTTAGATTATCAGTATATGCATGACTGGTAGTGGTAGTTAAAGTAGGGTCATTAACAGACTCTAGAACAAATGAACAAGATGAGTCTAGAACATTATCAATATCCATAACATGCTCATCTTCTTCATCAGAATCTGGTGTGATAATGCCATCAAAAATAGGCTTGGGAATAGCAGGTTGAGGAACAGGTTCAAGAATGTATGATTTGTTGGCAAGATTATCAAGTGTAGTAGCTAATGAAACTTTGAATTGAGCTACACTAATAGGTTGAATAACTTGAGCCTGGTAATCAGAGACTGATTGGTCAGATGATGATGACTCAAGATGGATTGAAGTGGAGAGTCTGGTTTGAATTAAGGGTGTATAATCAAAGTTGTACCGGTTTCAGAGGCCATTTGTGTGTTAGGTTAATGGTGATGTTGGTCTTCTGAAACAGCTATATCAGGTGTTGTCTCAGAGGCTTTTTCTGAGTTAGATATATAACCAGGTAATTCACCTTCATAGTGATTAGATAACAGATGAATCACTGGTTTGGGTTGTTGGTTGAGGTTGAGATGATGTTGATGTTATATTATCAGAAGTTGTGTGCACTGATTCACCTTCAAACTTCTCATCAAGAAGCATAGTTTGAAGTGGCTTCACACATGGAGGTTGAAGCCAGTGATCAGCCGGCAGATTCTGGCATGTATCAAGTCTTTGCTGAAACAAATTACCAATCCTTTCATCAATGGTTGGCTCTTCAGACTCATCAACATTAACAGGCTTTTTGGTAGTTTTGGTTGATAGTGATGGGGGTAAAGCTTTATCTAGAGTTTTGTATACTCTATTCAAAGGAATATCATCTATATTGGCTGAAGTGTGTGAGGATGAGGATGGGACTAGATCTATTGTATTATCAGAGATAGTATGAATAGAACTATTACCTCTAATTCCAGCTTCAGAAGGAGCAGCTTCTGAACACGTTTTCTCCCTCTTCACTTCCATGGTGGCCTTCAATATGGATTACCAGCCTCATCAGCGGCTAAGCTTTGGATAGCTTCTGCATACTCCACAACCTTCTGAGCCTCCTCACCAGCATTCTTCTTCACCAAACTAGCATCTGATAAACCTGGTTCCCTTGCTACTCCTTTGGCTTGTTCTTCTAGAAAAGCTTCTTGAGTTTTTTTGCTTGAATGATCTTGCAGACTCTCGATAGCAACAATTTGAACAACTGTCTGAGATTCTGGAGATGTTTATGCAGCGACCTTCATTCTTTTCTCCATCCTTGTTGTAAGAGTAGAAGTTTCTTCAACTTGAGCATTTTCTTCCTTTACATATTGAGAAACCTTCATCTTCCTTATCTTCTTACCCTTCTTATGTGCCTTTGCCTTGGGTTGAGAAGCAGTAGCTTCTGAAGTTTCTCCTTTTGTCCTCTTGTTCAGAACCTCAACAGGTCCTAAGTCAGCAATTTCTTTATGGATTATTGGAAGAGATGGTTCAATTACATTCAGCTTGGGAGCTTTCTTGGATTTCTTCTGCTTCTTAGGCTTTGGTTCAGATTCTTCAACAACCTTCTTAGATTTTCTTTTGCCTTTCACCCTTAGAGGAGCACCTCCCATAGTGTCAGGAATAACACTATAGTTGATAATATCTCCTTTACCTTTAAAGTGGGTTATCACATAAGCAGTTAGGACCTCAGGATTGTCCTCTTTGGATATTGGGGGAAAGTCTTCCATCAAGTCAGATATAACATCTGACTTTTTCATATCATTCTCCTCAACAATTGCTTTTTCAACAATGTTCATGTACCTTAGAGTTCTTCCATTGATAATCTTCCCAGTCATAGTTCCAAGATCTTTATCAGAGACTACTCCAGTCTTCTTCAACTTACTGATTAATCCACCTTGATAAAAGATCTCTGAGAGCAATCTTCCATAAGGTACTTGTCTTCTGTCATTTTTATGGCTTTCCTTAAGTGCCCAGATCATGTGATGGAACATGTATCTTGGCAAATTCACTTTTTCAAAAGTGACAAGAAAATACAGGAAGACTTTGTGGTCTATTGAAATAGTGTCAGTACCACCTCCCTTCTGTAGAAAACAATCTATCATCAGCTTTGGAAGGACTTTATGCTCCTTCTGCATATCACAATAATTGTTGGAAGGTCCGTCTTTGTGAAGCAACTCAGCACACGTTTTCTTCCAGGAGCTTTTCTTGCCAATGTTCCATTGAAACTTTCCTTCATTGGTACATCTTGAAGCTTTTTTTATAATGTCTTCTATAATGGTAATTGGAATTCCCATTACAGATGACCTGATTCAGTTTGAGTAAACTCAGCCAAACCCATCTGCTCTTTTGTCTTCCCTTTCATTGTCTCATCTTCTTCAATCTTTTCAAATTCCTCCATTTTGGCAGCTTCTCTGTCGTAAACCTCTGCTCTAACCCAAAAGTCCTTTACCAGTTCTTCATATGTATGACCATTCATCATACCAAAGTATCCTACCAATTGTTGTGTAAGCATATAACTTGTAATATCCACTCCTTGCCTTGTCAAAGCTACAAAATCCATCGAGCTTTCAACTTGAACATCTAGGTCTTCTTTCTGAACCCTCATAGTTTTTGGCTTGACCGCATATGAATTCCCAGTTTCTATTTGCATGGCAACAGATTGACTTGAACTTGCTTCCGCCATTGATGATTAATGAAGATTTAGGGTTCTTAGGTTTTACGTTTGAAAGTGAGGAGTTTTTTTAGAGAATAGATTGAAAACAGAAAGTGTAGGTAGTGAAGTGAGGAAGCGTGTGTTTTTGTCTAAGTGTTTTTAGCAAAACGTTAGAGATTCAGACAGGGGACAAACAAACACAAACAATAATGACTAGGGGCGTGAGATGGTACATTCAAAGCAAAAAATCATCATAGCTCTTTTAAGTTATAAACCAATACAAATAAACCACGTCAGAGGGTCTCAGAATAACTGTTACATTAATGGGACAGGTGTTACCAAAAAGTAACTTCCAATGTTTCCACTAACATAGCTATCAGAAGCAAGAAGTCCAGACTCTGGACTTCAGATGTTGACATCATCAGAAGCTTGTTTTCCTCAAACTCTCAGAGCCCATTGATGTTCAGTATCAAAGAATTGTATAACCAAAATACATTTTTGAACATAGTCTCTAATAAAATGATGTTTGATCTCAATATGCTTGGCTCTTGAATGTAAGATTGGATTCTTTGACAAACAAATACATCAGTATTATCACAATAAATGGGAACACTGTTTTCATTAATCTGATAATCCTCTAACTGATGTTTCATCCAAAGTAGTTGTGTACAACTACTTGCAGCTGAGATGTATTATGCTTCTACTGTTGACAAAGCAATAGTTGATTGTCTTTTGCTAGCCCAGGATATCAGATTCTCACTAAGAAACTGACAGTTTCCACTAGTAGGTTTTCTTTCAATTCTGTCACCAACATAATCAGCATCACATAATCCAACCAACTTATAATATAAGGATTTCCTATAACGGAGTCCAAGATTTGTTGTTCCCTTCAGATATCTAAAGATTCTCTTAACAGTTGTTAAATGAGATTCTCTAGGATTTGACTAGAATCTTGCACACAAGCATACACTGAATAAAATATCTGGTCTAGATCCAGTGAGATATAACAAATAACCTATCATACCTCTAAACAGATTATGATCAACCTTTGATCCAGTATCTTCTTTGCTTAAGGTACAGGTTGGATTCATTGATGTGTTCATCTTTTTACAGTCTTCAAGCTTGAACTTCTTCAGAAGCTCCTTAGTGTACTTTGACTGATGAACATACACTCTATATTTGCATTGGTTGATTTTAATTCCAAGAAAGAACCTCAATTCTCCCTTCATGCTCATTTCAAATTCTTCCTGCATTAACTTAGAAAATGTCTTGCAAAGAGATGCATTATTAGAACCAAATATTATATCATCAAGGGTTCTTTTGAAAAGTGTGGTGTCAACCTGACCCCTTTTAAAATCATTTTCAATCAAAAAATTATTTAGTCTATCATACCAAGCTCTGGGAGCTTGTTTAAGACCATACAGTGATTTCTTGAGTTTATAAACATGGTCAGGATGCTTCAGATCCTCAAAACCTAGAGGTTGTTTGACATACACTTCTTCAGATATCACACCATTGAGAAATGCACTCTTAACATCCATCTGATATAATAGAATGCCATGATTAACTGCATTGGATAGAAGTAACCTGATTGCATTCAATCTTGCAACTAGAGCAAATATTTCAGTATAATCAATGTCTTCTTGTTGATTGTAGCCTTGTGCAACAAGTTTAGCTTTGTTTCTGACTACTTCACCATGTTCATTAAGCTTGTTTCTGAATACCCATTTTGTTCCAATGATGTTCTTATGCTCAGGTTTTGGTATCATATCCCACACATCATTTCTTTGAAATTGATTGAGCTCTTCCTCCATAGCTAATATTCATCTATCATCTGAAAGTGTTTCATCAACAGTAGCAGGCTCTATCACTGATAATAATCCTAACATAGACTCTTCTTGTATGAAATGTGATCTTGTTCTTCTAGGACTCTCTTTGTTTCCAATGATAAGATCCTCTGGATGTGAAGACTTGTACTTGAAAGTATTCTTGGATTGAGTAGCTTCTTCATCATGAGCTTCTGGAGTGGGTTCAGCTTTTAGACTTTCATCAGACTCTAGAGTCTGGTTAGGTTCTGAAGATTCTTCAAACACCTGTATATCTGCAAAACATTCAACTAGCTCTGGAATTTCACTTTCGGGCTCTTTGTCATCAAATTTGATGTGCATTGATTCTTCAACACATTGTGTTTCTGAATTATACATTTTGTATGTCTTTGACCTTTCTGAGTAACCTAGAAAGATTCCTCTTTGGGCCTTGGTATTAAATTTCTTTAGGTAGACCTTATTATTCAGAATGTAAAATGTATATCCAAATTGATGAAAGTAAGAGATATTAGGTCTTCTTCCTTTAAAAAGTTCATATGTTTTTTTCTCCAATATAGGTCTAATATAGATTCTATTTGGACATAACATGATGTGTTTACTGCTTCTGCTCAGAAATGTTTAGCCAAATTATTTTCATGAATCATGGTTCTAGCCATTTCTTGTAATGATCTATTCTTTCTTTCTACAACCCCATTTTATTGTGGAGTTCTAGGAGAAGATAATTCATGGACAATTCCATATTTTTCACAAAAAGTTTCAAATGGCTCATTTTCAAATTTTCCACCATGATCACTTCTTACCTTTAAAATTTTCATTTCTTTTTCAGACTGTATTTGAGTGCAGAAGTTACTAAACACAACATATGCATCATCTTTAGTTCTAAGGAAATTAGGAAATCCCCAATCGAGGTCGGTCTACGACTTACTTTCATTTATTTCAAAATTAACACTAAGAGTATGTTATAAATAACTCCCATTCTTCTAACCATCAATTCACTTTTTACAAATGAAAAAATTGTGAGGGCTGAAACCTAATCCCCAAAAGTAGACAATATATCTTGTGGCTTGAGGTCGAAACATTGACCCCAAAAATAGACAATATTTCTTGTGGCTTGAGGTCGAAACATTGACATGAGTGACGTAGACAGAACCCAGGCACAAGGGGGTAAATTTTTTAAGATTAATTAATAATTATCACTCCTTCCACCCTTAAAAATAAGCTTTCATTATAAATTTCACATATATTAAATAAAAATTGTTGGTGTAGTTGATGCGTCTATTTTGTGTAATATTATGAAAGTTGTTTTCTTAAAAGAAAAATATTCTCTTGAATGATTAACCAGATAAACAAAATTGATTGGTTTGTTTGACATAATTGTTTTTAAGAATTAATATTGATATTAACCAGCTTTTATCAACAAAAAAAAATTAATACTAACCAGCAGACACGCCAGAAAAACTCGTAGAAACCAGATTCGCCTGTACATATTATCCACTCACTTTCACTTAACAGACAAAACAAGCACGAACACAAACTATTTCATTTGAAAACACATTAACTAACAAGTTACAAATAGTAGATAAAGAGAAGCTTCCTATTGCAGATGACATTCACAACAGCTAGTTCATAATCATGCACTCGATTAATTTGGGTATACATTAATCAGTTTTCCAGGGAAACTCTTACAAACAAGGTAGTCAGCGGTCTTAACACCGATATAAGATATCCATCCAAAACCTTCAAGGGTAGATTCTATCATAGCACGCCTTAGAAAAACAAGAGGGGAGTGCAAAGGTTCCTAAATAATTAGATGCACAAGTACTAAAGATTATTATGGACACATTTCATGCCTAAAGAGGAGCAATTCTTACAAAGTATATCACCATCAGACTTTTTTTTCTCCAGTTTTGACTCTTCTTAATGCTGCCACTTTCCAATGGAATGAGTAAGAACAACGTAAAAATTAACCCAGCTTTTATTCATACATTACATCGCAGCTCTTAAAGCTTCTTTTGACTTCAAGGCATCTTTCCATGCAAGCAATAAACTGAAAGAATGTATAAGCCCGTTCGTTACATCTTTTTTTTTAGAAGTTTTCATCTATTTATTACAAAAATTAAAAGAAAAATTGAGAATCTAAAAAGAAAAAACTATAAACTGCTTCAAACAATAAGTTGTTTTTAGTAGCTTCTCCAGAAAATCACTTGTTATAACTAGTTTTTTTTTTTTAAATTACTTTTTTCAAAAATCTATAAATTATCGAGTATCTAATTTTATTTTATTTTTTATAATCTGTAACGAATAGGCCTCATATTTATGTATATTAATCCTGATTATGTTTGTTTGACTAACATTATGCATCCTGAAGTTCCAAATATGTGGCTGCAGTCCAAGATATACTAAAAAGGAAAAGTTTAGACAATAACCGACCCATAATTTCATATGGTTTCTGATTGTGGGAAGAGCTTTTCCAACTTGTTGTTCGAAAGAATCTTATTGGGATCCAATTCATTTCTTGCCTTATTGTATGCATCCACTGGAAACCGCTTTCTCAGCCTTGCTTGGAGAGCTATAAGTTCATCCTTGTTCTTTGGAACCTACAGATCAGGTAATATGCACGGAGATTAACTGTAGTTCAAATACTCAATATTCATTTTTCCTATTAAAATATTTGGTTATATTAGCGATGTGAACCTTTAACGCCTGAGTTTATATCTTTAGCTTTGAAGCATAAGATGTTCAATATACAGTTCAGTTACAACACAAACTCTAAATGCGAACATGACCATGTGCAGTGTGCACTCATTGTATGTGGATGAGAGAGAGAACTTTACATTCTACGAACAATGATGCAAGATATTGTGCAGAGAAAATAAAATTGGTAAGTAATTATATATGAATAATTTTGGGAAACATCAATGGATTTAAATTTAAATTATGACAATAATTTGTATATCAGATTAAATTGCTATGTTGGATCATTTTTTAGGATTTATAAAGCTTTGATCATTACCTCAATCTTTGCCCAGTGTTCATAAGCAGAGTAATTATCCCATAATTTTGCCTGAGTCAGATGCCTATAATGAAAGAATTCTTCAGTTATATCTTTTCTCTGCCGAGCATCCATGGTAGGGAGGTACATTATTATACCAACCTGAAACAAAATAAGAGACATAATTAGTCACCAAAACCTTACAAACAACGTTATAATGATAAAATTTGTGGAAGAAGACAAGAACTATATTTTCATTGATGAACAAAGTTGAGTAAAACCAAAGACAAGTACTGGATTTAATACAAATTGGATTGTTCAAACAAATAAGTTCTATTTGTTCACCACAAAAATGCAAATATGGAGTAGCTGGAGTGTAAGCTTTCAACAAAAATCATTTAATCTTTTCCCAAAAGAAGCTTAAATTTTTAAATGACACCTGCATGCCCAAAAGATTAAACTTCTATACATAAAATGAAGCTCATAGATCAAAAGATCACCACATCTGGAAATGAAAGACATTTTTGGAGCAAACATACTTTATTTGAGAAGTAACTAGAACCTTCCGCTTTTAAAATTTTGTCAACTGAACAGTACAAACATCAGGAAAACATAAAGCTAAGCTCTAGTACTATGATCACAATCACATCAGTTTATTCATATTCGCATGGAACAGAATTTAGAACTATATATATATATATATATATATATATATATATATTCATCCAGGATATAATTATATTACCCAAGAAAATATATCATCTTCTGAGGGGCTTGAAGCAGGACTCAAGGGACTCCTGGTGCTAGCTGTCCAGCGCTGCTCAATTGGAGCAGGAGCAGGTATCTCTTCTTTCTCTATAAGTTTCTTCAGCTCTTCAATGTATTCAAGATCTTTCATGCTTGGTGTTGCAAGCTTTCCAGCAGGGAAGCATGTCTCTGATACCCACTGTTGACCTCCACAATCAAAGCCCAATATTTCATCACTCCATCCAACCCTGTATCCTTCTGACTTCTTCCAGAACTCGGCCTCAGCTTGATTGACCTTGACGATGTGATTTTTATTAAGTGGGTCTAGGGCAATTAGCCTATCTCTTAATTCTGTAAAAGAAAGCTCATCTATATTTTGTTCATCATCATCTGATGATTTGTTCCTAGATCCTTCCACTCTGTAAACACAAGTAGAAACCTGTGTGACTTAAACAGAAAAATTCACAACATGGCGACAGTAAAATAACAACACAATTAACTACAGATATAGAAGAGATAGAAAGTCTGATAGCAGGATGTTTAATAATACCTATCATGTTATTCATGTCAGTTTTTTTCCACGTACCGATAAATTTATAACCTAAAGGTGTCATTTCTCAACACTAATGTCAATAACTGAATATATTTTTAGAAGTTTCTCATTATTTGTTTTCCATAACAAGGGTTTTCCCTTCTCCCTTTATCTCACCTTTGTCCTCTTTCACTCTATGGCAACAGGGTCAATTCCCCCTCTTTTAACCTTGACATTAGATGCAGATGCTCTCCCCTCCTTTATTCCCTGTTTTTTTGAAGAACAGTGGCTCAAAGTTGTATCCACATGCATGCTCCGCAACAAACGCAAACAGACATGTATAAGCCAAACTCGACCTTGCGTCCCAGATCACAGTACAAAAGAGGGTTTGCTGAATCTGGTCACGGTACAGACAGAGAAAACACCCCACCTAACTGATTGTAATACCCTTAGTTAGTTAGTTAGTTAGAATTTGTTATCATATACCCAACAAAGGGAGAGAAACCAGCTTAAGCATATTGGGCAAGGGTTAGGATCTCCTGAATAGCATGAAGGGTGGTATGTCTCGTATATCATCTTCTACCTCAGGATGGCTTGATCATAGTGAAGTGTACATTATAATACATCACAATCTGTTTTCTTCCTACTTTTCATTCTATTCCTGGTCCAATTCAACTGAAATTACTGGCGGTAAACTGCCAACAAAAAAAACAATTAAAAGCATGATAAAACAGAATATAAACACGAGATGAAACTTAAGCTACATCTTTGACATAGTGAAGCTCTACGTGCTGCCTACTTTGATTATTAGAGATCAAATGTTCATGTTACTAATGGTCATAATATTAAAACATGCAGACACTAAACTCAATTACAGTTCTGCATGTCATACACAAATAGATCAGCGGACTAAGGTCCGAAGTGAATGTTCAGAGCCTTAAGTTGTCTCGCATGGTAAAAACCCAAGTAGTGGACCATGATTGTTGAGTTTGGATGCATTTCGGTTCAACATCAACTATAATAGTTCCACAAAAATAACCCTGTTAAAGCTTTTTTGAAAGACTTTTTGAAGGAGATGCATTTCCCACCGAAGAGGCAGCAGCAAGCCTACTCTCAGCTGAAAGGACGTAATTTTTGATGAGCTGAAGCATAATTTAAACCAAAGAATGAAGCTGCAGACCAATAAGAAAAGAACAGAACAGATTTTGCAGGTGGGAGATTTGTCTCTGCAGATGGAAGATTGGATGTGAGAAACTCAGATCAAGATCCTCTGAACCCTACCAAGTCATCCAAAACATAGGAACTTGTTTATAAGCTACAACTACCTCGTAGAGTTTATCCTTTGTTTCATGTCAGACGAATGAAGAAGGCTGTACCTGAGCACTGATAGACGATTGGAAATTAAAGATAGACTAAGAATTTGTAGGATTTTCAATAATATTTCAACGAGAAGCTAATTGCTTGTAGATAGGCAAGAACTTCCCAGGTGAGAATTCTTGGTAGCACTTTCGAGAAACCCAGCAGAGTATTGATACAAGGTCGTTAATAAAAAACGTACACAGTATGGCAAATAGACAGATGGTATATACGAATAAGGGTCCCGAAACCAGATTAAGAAAGGTTTACAGTTCAAAAGACAGATCTGGAGAGGGTAACAGCCTCTCAAATTCTGAGTACCAGTTTTTCTCATTTATCACCATCTACCTCTGGATCACTTGATCAGAGGCAAGTCAGCTGAACAACATCACATTCTTTTCCCCCTATTTTTCATTCTATTCTCTTCCAGTTATGACAAAGTCATTGCCACTTGGCCGAAAGTTGCTAATAAAAAAATCAATGAAAGCCACGGTAAATGCAAAAGTATATCAGCGTGAGATTAAAGCACATTCAGATTATCAGCCAATGTTTCTACCAACTATCTAATCAATATAAAAATGCATTAATATTTACCCCTCCATGCCTTTTAATTTACATGAAACTAGTAAGATTTTCACCACCTACAAAAGGGTGGACGACAAAAGCAATAGACCATTGATTAATTCATTTAGTCTCTCTGATTCTGCTTCTGAATGCAAGTTTAAATCACACAAAAACAAAAAAAAAATCCAAGCAGAGAAAAAATGGCTTCTGCTAGTACTAGCCTTAAATTGGTAAAAAGTACTTATACAAATAGTATCCCCTAATACCTACATTAGTACTTCCAAGTTAAAGTAGATTTATAGATCAGACATAATCAATAACTAGGTGAAACTGTACCTATATTTCTGGATGGACTCCCTATAAAGGTCGCGGACATGCTGTATGGCTTCATCTTTAGTATATTTTGGCTTGAACTTGGGGGGACCTTTCCACTTTGAAACAGGATTGCATCTCACAACCACGGCAGACTCAGTATAAGGAATATAAAGGTACTTGACATGCTTATTCTCAGATAGCAATTTCCTACATAAGATAAAAAATAGATAATCTAAATCATTGATTTCGAGGTAGATCTGCGATCAACTAGACCAAAGGCAACAAAAATGTTATATACAAGCACATTCATGCAGCATAAATAAATTAGTGAAGTACACAGAGCTAACAAATATTTTGGCCCTCTCAAGATACATGTGATGTCATGTTCAAGCACCATTTATCAATGACATCAAATTGGCCATTCAATGATAAATATCGATATCACTGTTGTCGTTCTCAAACAACTTTAGGATCATTTTGGGGACGAATTTAATGTTACAAACAACTTTGAACGAACAATTTGAGAAATTTTTAAATAGAAAAACAATGCAATGTTGCATACCCCTCAAAAAATTAATTAAACAGTTGCTCTGAATTCAAAGCACCATTATCAAAGTCAGAATTTATTGTCTTATAACATCAGGTGGAACTTGGAGGTCAATGGTTTTAATCACAGAAATAGCATCTCCATTTATGGAATAAGTTACCATTGCATGGACTGACCTACCACGGTGGGAGCCTTGGGCATTGAGTCACTCAGTTACTACTATTATTATTATTATAATAAATCATTAAACCAGCTCTAGTCACCAAATTAATTCCTCAAAAATAGAAAATAGATTGGTGACAAATAATTTCAAGTGACTAATTTATTCACGAAAATCTGTTGAGGACTATTGTAAATTGTAATACGATGAAATCACAGTCAAGATCATTTGAGGAGTTTCCTCTTGTTCTTGTTCTAGCAGCTGGGAGTTAACTTAGAGCCCGTTTATTTCAGTTTTTCATAAAAATAAAAATAAAATCATTTTAAAGTTGTTAGTGTTTGTTTAAGGTTTTGAAGAAAAAAGAAACATGATTTTTTTTATCGTAATAAGTAGCTATAAAAAAACAGTATTTAAAAGTACCTTCTAAAATAAAAGTGATTTTATAATTGTAACATGAAATATAGCTTCTGTTTTACATCTCTAAAGATAAATCGTCTTTTTAAGCAATCTAAGAGATAACTAATTTCAATTTCAAAGTTTATACAAATGGACCCTTAGCGAGTTCTTGATCTTAGTTTGATGTTCCAAACAGACTGAAAATAATGTGGCAGGGGTGAAACTTAAGCAAGCTGGTACCTGATCCATATACTAAAAAAAAATTATGAAACATAAGCAATTACTTGTGATTTTTCTTTATCTCATCCATGGTTGAGACAACTGTGTGCTCCACAAGCTCCTGTCGATCAACACACTGTAGGGTGACTTCAGCCACAACTCCAAGTCCTCCAAGACCACAACGAGCAAGATAAAACAGCTCAGGATCTTTCTCTTTTGAGATTTCTATTGTCCCCTTGGCAGGGGTGACCAGTTTCATAGCAATGACTTGTTCATCAATAGGAGGCAAGCGTGCACCAGTGCCATGTGCACCAACCTAATGCACATGAAGGCAAAGAAGCACAGTTTATATGAACAACTGTAGCAAGGGATAGAGTTACATTCACTAAACCACATAGAGGTCATTACACTATTTAAAAATAAATAAAAAGCAACCACAATTTTCTGATTTCCTTCTAAAATAACATTTGCACACTCCTCGCTACATTCTATACTCAAACAAATGCTTCAAATTAGATCAAGATAAAGCATTTGTCATACTAATACCTTAATCATCAAAACATACTGAAATTTTTAGTCAAGTTAGTTTTATTATCATCACGGATTTTGAGACTAATTTGATCAACTGAATACAAAATTATAAACTAGTTTGACACAGATAAAATGCCATTTTAGAACTTTTAGTATGATCTCCATTTGTCAAACACTAACAACAATACGCAAATACAGCAACAACAACAACCAAGTCTTTACATGGATCAAATTACGTCATAATGTTCTATCATAAACCATATTTGGTTCATTTTTCACTACATCCAGTTGCTGGTGCTGCGGCCCTTACTCATTGCTCCTGAGCAAGGACCTAGAATTCACTTTATTACGTATCTGGTTCATGACATAGAGATTCGACAAAGTTTAGCGTTGGTTGTTGAGACCTAACACAACCCTCTACTTTTACTCGGGCATAGCAAGGGTAACATAGGTGGGATTAACAACAATATGAAAATGTGATATCTTTTATTTAGTGGCTAATTAACCTGAATGATGCCACCGATTTGTTGTTCCCTAATGGAAGCAAAATTCTGAAGAGTAAGTCCATGTTCCTTAATCCCATCCACAAGCTGCTGCACTCTAATCCCAGCCTGTACTCTCACAATCTTCTTCTCCTTATCAACTTCCAATATCGAATCCATCAAGCTTAAATTCACCATCCCAATTCTCGAAAGCCCAATCCCATTCGGGGAAAGACCCGAGCCAACAGGTCTGATTCGCGTCTTACTCCGGTGGGCCTCGGCAACAACACGCTCTAACTGCTCAAGGCTCTCAGGCTGATGAAAATTACGTGTCTGGACCTCATGGGTGCCACTCCAGTTGGAAACAGTGTGGAGATCCTCCGGCAATGGAGCGTAGCGGAAGATCTGAGCCTTCTTGTGCTTGGCGTTTTCCGGTAAGGGGAAGGAGTAGTAAGTGGCGGCGCCGCAGAAGAGAAGAAGGGCGGCGTAGCCCAAGTATTTGCGGGTTTCAGCATCGGTGTTGGGTTCTGCTGGTAAAGAGGAGAATCGGCGGAGGAAGGGGTTTGGAGGTGTGATGGTTGTGAGGGTTCGGAGAGGGTGGGAATGTGAAGGAGTTAAAGAGTGGTAGTGATGATGATGATGATGGTGGAGATATAGGGAACGTTTCAGAAGGAGAGGTCTCAACATCTCTAAGCTTGGAAGTTAGTTGAGTGGTGATAGTGAAGGTGTGTGTAACTATGGGAGGAGGGTCTTCGGAAACAAATAAAACTATGACTTTTTTATTTTTACAACAAAAATTAATTAATTGGTTAACACAATTTAAATATCACAAATTGTTACCAAAAAAAAATTAAATATCACAAATCATATCCCTAAGCACAATTAAACCGTTCAAATTTAGATATGTAACTGCTGGGTTAAGATCCGTTGTAGTCATGAAAATGATGCAGTCACACAATTGAACAAAACAGAATCATTCGATATAATTGACGATGCAAATTTACCTTCTTCAACTTTTTCACTATAAGGCAACGACATAGTATTAATATATGGAATGGTTTGGGAACGCATGGCATGCCCCAGAGAGTTTAGTGGAATGGGCTTCGGAATTTCAAAACTTTTAATCTCGTTGTGGTAGCTAAGCAAGGATGGAGTTTTCTGTCTAAACCTGAATATCTGGTTGCTAGAGTTTTTAAATTGAAGTATTTTCCCCGGTCTTCATTTTTGGGTGCTAAACTCGGTTACAACCCGAGCTTTGCTTGGTGGAGTATTTAGAATTCACGTCAGTTACTTTTATATGGTTGTAGGTGGACAATTGGACATTGGTAGCAGGTATGTGTGATGAATGATCCATGGGTTCGAGGTGTTTGTGGTAGTTGGATTCAATCCCCACAAAGCGAAGGTGTGCATAGTTTGTGTGTACCTGATTTGATAGCTGGCGGGGAACGAGTTTGGAACATTGATAAGATTGAATCTTTGTTTTCTGATGATATGGTGCAAGCTATTCTCGACACACCGTTATTTGCGGAAGTTCAGAATGATAGAATAGCGTGGATGATGGATAGTATTTACTCTTCATTCACAAACATCATTTATTGCATCATTCATCAATTATTATCTCATCATAAATCATCCTCATACGACATTAACTTCTCATCATTAATTAACATCTTATACGAGCTTATATACAAATTTTATTCCTTCGTTAATCAATACTACATTTTAGAATATATTTTTGTCATTTGTTCTATCCATTACTACATCTTTTTAGTTAGTCCCTATCTTAACTCACCTTCACTCTAAGGGAACTGCCCTTAACACCTATACATACCCCCCACCTAGGGATGACTTCTTTTAAGTTAACTTAAGATTATCTCTCATCATTAGCTCTCTTTGCATCATTGATTATCTTAAATGACCGTACGCTATTCTTCATTTATTTTAATCTTATATTTTTCTATCTCACAATTATCTTAGACCCACCTTTGTCATCGTTGACTATCATTAACTATCTTAGACTCACCATTACTCTAACGGTATCACTTCTAAACAACACTTAGGGGGGTGTATTGAATTGGGATTTCAAGAGATTTTAAAAGACTTTTTAACTATAAAACAATCTTGTGGTATTCAATCAAGACTTTTTTAGAATATAAAAGAATCTTGTGGTATTCAATCAAGACAATCAAGATTTTTTATTCAAGACTACGAAATTCATTGGTATTCAATCAAGATTTCTCATAACTTATAAAATGTCTCTTGGTATTCAAAAATATAAAGATTTTGATGGATTTTTTAAAATGGTGGATTTTGTGAGACTTTTTAGTTAAAAATATGAGTACCACACCTATTTAACAATCTCACAAAAACTTATGAGACTCTCACAACTAGTTATTTGTCTCGTGTTTTGCCTCTTCAACGAGACTATTTCCTGGCAACTTTTTTCTGGCTTTCTTTCTCGTGACCTTCTGGCTGTCTTTCTTCTTTTTTCCAGTTTTTTTTTTCTTTTATCGTTAGCTCTCATTTTATTTTTGACTTTTTGTCATGAAACATTGCTTCTTAACAACAGTTTCGCAAGTTAAAAAATTCAATCCACTAATTTCACTTATCATTGATGGTGCTGTTTACATGACATAGTACTCTCTTGTGCTCCAAGAGTACTTACCTTTTCACTAAATATATTTCATCACGTATATAATTTGAACTTTTAGAATGAAAGTGTATACACAATACTAGAAAAATAAAAAACATCCCTACAGAAAATTCTCAACACACAACCATTTAGGAAAATTCAAATGACTTCTCTAATTTCAAACACAAAATGAGGGCTGACATAATTTTCTTTTGTTGAAAGATTTGTTAGGGCTGGCATAAAATAAGTAGAATTGAATTTTGTGGGAATAACATTTTTAACAAATAAAAAATGTGTATTGAGAATAATGTGTTAGAGTGTTTTTTAGTCCCTTAAAATCATATAAAATCCTTAAAATTTTAAAATCATTAGTAAAAGAATTTTCCATTGGTTTTTTTTTCTTTATTTAAACGCTAGAATTTATTTGTTTACTATTTTTTATCATTCATGGTTGTAAGTTTGTTCCTTTTCCCTAAAATTCATTGAATCCTTTGAAATTTTAAAATCCCATAAAATCCTTTGAAATCCTTAAAAGTCAGTGTGATAAATCCATTAAAATCTTGAGTGTATAAAGTCTTTTACATAAAAAGTCTTTTAAAATCTCACAAAATCAATACAATCTCACAAAGTCTTTTAAAATCTTAAAGACTTTTTTTTTTTTTATTAAAATATTCT
>Ga0228710_1003685_pt1 | contig 24287 bp, 13 predicted proteins | sample MedpolnodulmetaG_FD_177995 | JGI IMG/M metagenome (GOLD analysis project Ga0228710, IMG submission 177995) | Root nodule microbial communities from Medicago polymorpha collected in Santa Monica, California, United States - pink nodules | ecosystem: Host-associated > Plants > Roots > Nodule...
CATTGTCCTCCTGGAGGTACCACCACACTAGCAACGAATCCTGAATAAATTCAAAATCAAAATTATATATTATGCATGTATCATTATTATTGAATTTTGTAAAAGATTAATAAAAACAATACTACTTCATAAGATTTTCTGAGTCACACCAATTTAATAAACGAAGTTTTTTTTTTTTTAATATGGAGACTATGAACACCATATAACATTCAATAACAATTTTTATTTGGCGTAGTAAATTTTATATTGAAAATGCAATTCAGTAGGTAAAACTGATTTATGTCCTTACCTGAACTCATAATCATAAGAATGCAGAGAATACCAAATAGATAAGATTGATTGGTTTGAAATGCCATTTTGTTTGATTTCATGTTATATTTTATTTCTTGGAATTAATAAAACTAACATCACTTCTATTATATAGACATCAAAAGTGTATTATACTTTTACTTTATTGAATATCATTAAATTTCATTTGACTATTAATCATATATATAATTATAAATGTATATATTTTTATTATTTTTTAATTTAAATAAAATATATCTATATATTGATTAAATTATTATTATCAATATGAAAACAATAATAATAGGTCAGATTCAAAAAGTTAAATTAATCAATAGAGTAAATTTTATAAATACAAAATGATATTCCTTTTAAAAAAAAAAAGGGGAAAATGGACTAATTTTAGTTTTAATATCTAGATTGTGTGTTTTGATATTTAAATTAAAGTAACTTAACTATATTGAGAAAGAATTTAGGCAAAATTACAAAATCCGTCCATTGTAACGGCCCAAATTTTGATGCCGTTAATTAGCAACTTCTTAGTGAAAAGACGAATATTCTTTTTCTTTAAAATTATAACAATAACTTAAAAGTCCCTGGCTTCAAAATAAAAATAAATAAGTTTCTCTTAAATCTTCAAAATAATAAATCAGAGTTATTACATGAAAAGTGTAAATTCCTAAGAACAAGACTTTTGGCCTTTTCCTACCCAAGACAAAACCTAGTTGGTCATAGTTGTGGATGCTTGTGAAAAGTTTTCTCAGCAAGACTAATACCACTGTCAGAATATAGCAAACCTCCAAATGTGCACCACTGTTTTACTTGTGTCTTCTTCTACTAGATCACATTACCTCCCTGATGTCACCGCCAAGGAGGAAATACAGATTGACGGTTACCTGTGCAAAAGTAAGGGTCATCTCCAACTAACAAACATGATACAAACAGGCATGCAGACATAAATTTTATAACGATAAAAATACAAAAAAAAGCATATGACACATTACTCCAATTTCATAATCACCACATCTAGCCCCAAGATGCAACCTGACTAAATTGCGTTAATCCCTATTGGTTAGTCTATATGCCAATGCTTATGATCCGGATTTCACCTCTATGCGGAGCCAAATGTCCCACCATTGGACAATATACCCCACCATTGGGCAATACCCCAATGTTGGCTAATAACTCCTAAAAATTCGATGTTTAGTACCCCACCATTGGACATTATTCTGAATCACCTAATGCATATGAATCGTCAGTACCCCACCGTTGGGTAATGACTCCTAAAACTCGATGTTCAGTACCCCACCATTGGATATTTGTCTGAGTCATCTAATGCATGAATGTCTCCATAAATACTCCATCATTGGGTAATAACTCCTCACCTCTAAGGTCTAGTATCCGAATTCTGCTCTTTACCTAAATGGATTTGCTCATTTCCAAAGTAAATGACCAAAATGCCCCTGCGTGAGTTAACTCACGCTAGTATTAAATTTGCATGAGTTAAGTCACATTGCGTGAGTTAACTCACAATTTCCAAATTTTCATGCTGAAGTCCCTTCTCTTTGTCCAATTCCTCATACCTTGCCAAGTCCCTTCTCACAGTTCTTAAGAAAATGACAAAAATAATACCAGCTAGGAAAAATATATATTTGTTTTAGCATAAGATTCAAAACTATATAATATGAAAATTAACAAATCAGATCATAAAAATTAAGAACTGAATCAGATCATAATAGAAAACAATTACATGAAAATGATAATAATAAAAGAAAGAAGAAGAAATTGTAGAGAGTGAGATCTAACCATTGATTTTTGGAGAAAGAGATATGAATTGTGAATTCAACGTAGAAATGAAGATGATTGGGAAATGGAATTGCAATTTTTAAGGAAAATAGAAAGATGATGAATTGAAAGAAAAAAAATAGAAAGCGTGACTTAAGTCACATGAAAATCCATTTGGGTAAAGAGCAGAGTTCCTAGTATCCCACCTTTGAATCACCATTTTAGTTACTTAAGGTTACTCACCCATAAAGAAATAGTATTTATGTTAAAACAACACCACAAGAATAATAACACATAATATTTCATGCTAAAACAAAACCACCAAGGTAATTATCACAACACCAATTAATAACACATAACATTCACTTCAAAACAACACCAATAATTATCACAACACAAATATACACACATATACACGTACGGAAGCGCGTGGAGTGATGTCCTTACCTTCGCAACAATAGTCCTTAGACTCGTCAAGCAGCGGTCTTCGTTCTACTATCTCAGTACCTTCACAATCAATTATTTAATAACTTAGTTTCATACTTCCGGTAATCCTGATCCTTACTGAAGGCTTTGGTTTGGAGTTACGGTATAATTTTCAACTAACTTCTACCTAATTATTTTGTTATCAAAATATAATATTTTAATTACACTAGGTAAACACAATTGTTCTATAGAATGTAATCAATATGTTACAGACTACTCCATTTCTTTAACTAGAGTATATGTATCAGTAATATTTTAAAGCAATTTGAGAAGTAACAATAAAAATCATATATAACATTTAATTGATTAAAATAATTTCAAACCAGTTTAAGTTTAAATTAAAGCATAGTTATCACTTCATCTATTATTCTTGAACGTGTTCTGCACCTAAATTCATGTACAAAGAGTTTTCACTATGAACTTTAATTTAATTAACACACTTTATTAGTAAAGGACTAAAATTAAAATTTGTATCAAGTATATAAGTTAAGATCATTTTGTATGGTCACCCCAAGTAAAAAATTTTGTTCAAAACTTCAAACAAGTTTCTTTACGTAAACCCATCATACAATAAAACAAAAGTTCATGGTTAATTAACATTGTAAAAGTATCAGGTTTCTTAATTAATAGTCAAGCATCATCTATTAATAATTATTAAACTTGAAGTATTAACCCCTTTCATTAGACCAAAAACGATTTTTCCAACACAAGATGAGAGAACTCATTGAAATTTCCCTCATTTTAAATCCTTGAATGGGTAGAAAATGTTTTCTAAAAGCAATATGATTTCCACAAAAAAAAAAATACTTACAACGATGACTTGGGTAAGAGGGTTTCTTTTTATACATAGGCAGTCGAGACAAGGAAAAATGACATGTCTTTCCTAAATGAGTGGAATTAAATCATGGAGTGGAAAGTGGTGTGTCATGGTCATATGAATAGGGAAGAAGTTGTATCTCCTATTTTCTGGTAATGAATGAAAATGAACGTGTACTTTCTAACCGGTAAGTAGCATAAAATTAGAAACAATTATAATAAAACTAAATTAGTAACTTAATAAATGTCACCCATTTTTTCTACCCTAATATAATAAAGTAAATATTCATATAGTTTTAAAAAAAAATATATAACGTAAAATAAGGGCTTAATTGCATAAAGGTTCTCTAAATAATTATGAGTTTACATTTTGGTCCCATGTAAAACTCACATTTTGGTCCTCTTAGTTTTGTTCCGTTATTCAATTTGGTCTCATCTGTTAGTTTTTAATGTCTATAATTTTTGATTTAATTTTAACCATTTAATTCCATGTCCATTGTATTTAATAGTAGCATCTAATTTTTTTCACTTTTCATAGTCTTCTTTCTCATATCCTCATTTAATTTTTTTCACTTTTCATAATCTTCTTTCTCATATCCTCATCAACCTTTTCTAGATTTCTTTTTCTTCCAAAAATCTAAATCCCTTCTCTCTAATTGAAACTTAAATTCACAAAATCCAAACCCTCAAATTCACAACATCTCAAAAAATCAATAATCACAAAATCTTAAAAATGAAATATGGGTAAAACATACTTATTCGAATGTTGGGCCAATCATGTTTCAACCACCATAACCAGACGAGTTGACTCGGTGGTGGTTCCTTTTACTCATTTTCAAGACAATTCCAATGTTAGGGGACAAACACAATACTTCCTGGGATTTGTTGTTTTCACCGAAACAAAATCAAAATCCAAAATTAACACCCAAATTTTACATTTTCATCGCTAATTTTTCAGATCTTTCACCATGTGATGCTGATGTTTTTTGTTTTTTGTGTTGTTTCATTGAATCTGTGTTGTGTTCAGAGAAGAAGATTGAAGGAATTTTGGGTTTTAAATGAGAAGAAGGAAACTGATTTGTGTTGTGTTGAGAAGAAGAGTGAAAAACTTGGTACTTTTTAAATGAGAAGGAGGAAACAATTTTTTGGGGTTTAATTTAATTTTCTGGATTTGTTTGAAGTTTTTTATGAAGATATGAATATGATTGATGAAGATGGAGAAGAGCAAGATGAAGAAGATGAAGAAAAGCTAAAAAAAAATTGTGTTGGTGGTAGATTGATCGAAAGATAAAATAGGCATGCGTAATTCAATAGTCCTCTCTCTTAAAAAAAGATCGAACGGTTTAAATTAAAATAATTAATAGGATCTATAATGAACCACTTTTAAAGTTGATCCATTATAGACATTTAGTTAACAGTTAGGGACTTTTTTAAGTGACGGAGCAAAACCAAAGTGACCAAAATGTGAGTTTTACAATTTATGAGACCAAAATGTAAAATCATAATTAAGCCTCATCAACTAAATAATTAGGAACGAGGGTTTGACCATATAATGAATAAAATATCAAAAATATTCTTTCTAAAGAGAGAAATAATATCATCACTTAATAAATTATATCGATAAAATATTTTTACGTTGAATCATCATAAAATACGTTAGCATAAAAATAAAAATAAGATAAAATATTGGGATCTTACATCCCTTAATTCAATTTTAGGTAATATTCTCGTCATTTATCTTTTTTTTCTCCGATTTAATCATTTATGTTATTATCAGGTAACACGTTCTTTATCATTTTTTTTTTCCGTTCAATCATTTATGTTATAAAATATCAATATTGTTCCTAAAATAGATGTCAATATTGTGTCAATTTTTAGGGGATTTTTTCAATAAAATCTGGGTTCTATGTTTGTATGATTAAGATTTGGGTTTGTTTATGAGTTTGATGATTTTTTTCTATGTTTTTTTTATGATTTTTTTTTTGATAAAAAGGTATAACACTTTTACTATTGAAACTGAAATAAATAAATAAATAACACTGTCCAAGTGGAAAAAAAAAAGAAGAAAAAAAGAAGGTATGAGCTCCACAAAATACTTTTAAAAAGTGAAGGAAAAAAAAGCAATAGGCTATATAAAAGAAGATTCTTTAATCAGGTTTTAATGTAAATTAGGTTTTATTATAAGCATTATCCTTAACGGTCATATAAGCATTTTAAAATTTAACCTAATTTGTTGAGATATGGATTTTGCTGACCTCAGGGATACACATCGTCGATGTTCTTTCAATTTTACTTTTGGGTTTTATTGATTTACTTTTAACAGAATAAATAAATAATTAATACATTTGATTTTCAATTTGATGAAGATCATGAAGGTTGACTCATGGGGAAGATGTAGATTAAAATAATGAAGAAGATGAAGAACCTATTCTTTTTAATTTTTTGCTTTTAACAAAAATATTAAATAATATAATTTTGCTTATCTTGACGCCACAAAAGCATTTTAAGGAGTTGGATGGAAAGGGTAACGGTGCAAACATATGCAAACATAATACAATTTAAAGGACTAACTTGATACAAAATAAGTCCAAAATGACTAATTTGTTACAAACACTAACTTTTAGGACCCATTAAAAAATCTAACTTTAAAGGACCTCATCATGTATTTGACCTTTAAAATACTATGCTTAGTTATATTTTCTGTTTTTCACTCCTAAGGATAAGCTAAATCTTGCTTATTGTAATTGTGAAGAGCCTGAATAAACTCTTCACTTTCATATAATAATTACTGCAATTTTCTTTCAGATTGGCACCAATATACAACTGGTTTCATAAAACTGACTTTGCCCAGTAAATCATAACAATGTTCAAATGGTGTTTTTACTGTTCTGAAGCTAGGATCTTCTTCAGCTCTTTTTTACTTACCTGAAATTTCAAACGAAGAAGAATTAATTTCCCTTCCTAAAAAAATGCAAAATTGGATCCTCTGCAGCGGATATGTTGGACTGTTAAGTGGAAGTAAGAAGTCCCACATTACATTAAAATATAAGTGTTGAGCATGATTTAAATAAGGGGACTCATACTCAATGTTGTAAGGTTTTTGGCGAAGATGTGGTGTCCAAACCACTTATGTAGTTGTTCTTAATCTAATATGGAGATTTACCCGGTGATATAGGCTCCTATCGTGATTCAAAAGTGGTATTAGAGCCTACAATTTTTAAAGTAATAGGCTCCCTGTATCAAAAGCTTGATTAGCAATATGGAGGCTGGGTGACATGTGGAGTGAAAAACTTCTGCTTGAGGGATAGCATGCCAAATTAATGGATAGAGTGTTAAGGGTGGGTGGGAAGTCGCACATTGGATGTAGATGTTTGTGCAGAGGAACCTATAAGTAAAAAACTTGTATATTCAATGCCTTATAGTTTTTGATGTGGTATTTAAGTGTGGTTGCTCTTAACCCAGTGTAAACATCTCCTTAGTGTTTTAGACTCCCCACGCGAGAGTCCTAGATCTAATTGCTCTACTGTGATTGTACCGATACAGAGGATCCAAGAACTTCACAGTGAAATGGTAAATGACATGTGATTAGGATGTCATAGAAGCAAAAGTAACTTACCTTTCCCATTGCATTGCGAGGGAGTGAGTCCCAAAGAATCAGACGAGTTGGTATCTAACAAAGATATAAACAAATTATTAAACAAAATTTACTTTTGAAATTCCTATAACTTCGATGAATGCAATATAAAATAAATGCATCAGATTCAAAATGTCACGTGAACTTTTTCCACAACCGCAGATGATCATTGCACAATTTAATTGAGAACCTATTATTTTAACAAGTGATTGGTCTAAGTAAACTTCAGTAGAAATACCCACATAAGAATCAATTGGTGCATGAAGTAAACAAAATTGATGAAATTTGAAAAATAAAAGAATGAAATCACCAGAATCATATGCATACAAAATTTCAGAAAGATATGGCGAGTATGATCAACTTAAATCAATATCACAAGCATTTTCAATGGCGCTTGTATTTAATTGACACTAAATTAGATGGTTAACACAATTTAAATATGTAGTTAATTATGTCACGTAGATGGTTAATGAATATAACCAGGTGTCTCAACTTATTAACCATCAAGTGAACACAATTAACCCTGATTTGAAGTGTTAAAATATACACATACTATAATCATTCAAACTATGTTCAAATGTATCTTATATTTGAGGGGTTCAAAGATACATGATATTCTTTAGCCACAATTTATGTTAAAATATACACTTGAAAATAGTGGTTAATGACATAAAACCGTGGTTAATTGTGTTCAGTGGATGGTCAATGAACTGGGACACCTTGTTACATTCATTAACCATCAACTGAACTGCGTCAACTCCATATTTGAACCACGTTGAACATCTAATCCGTTGTCAATTCGGTCAAAAAAAAATCTGTTGTCAAATTTGATGTCAAAATTGTGGCAAAATTTCATTGCTTTTTTAGTAAATAAAGTACTTGAAATGCGTATGACTTGTTTCTTTGTTTGAATACAAGTTTTGGATAACATAGTATCATTTGTGATTATAGGTTATTCATAAAGGAGATAAAAAATTCAGAATATAAGTTCTATAAAAATGAGATCATATGTAAAATTGGAAGGTCCACAAAAACATCCATTGAGAACAGACAGACAACAAAACATATAAACAATGACCATGTACACATCCCATACCTTGTAAGGTGCAAGTTTATCTTTGGCCCAGGTGGATAATTCTTCTAGGCTTAGAGCAGGCTTTGACTCTTCATCTCGCTTTTGTTTAACATCAGCTTCTGGCACGATAATTGCACCAACAATTTCTCCATATTCTTTGTGTGGTAAGCCCAAGACACAACATTCTGAGACAGCTGGATGCTGCAAAAAGGTTCAGAATCTAAATATCATATAATTCAGATTTCAAACCATACAACTATATAACGGGTTGTTAACAACAACTAACAACCATAATATGTGAAAACCATAGCCACTTGCCTCTATTATAACTGATTCGATTTCTAATGCAGACAGCTTGTAGCCACCGGCCTTGATGATGTCCGCACTATTACCTGATAAACAGTAGAGAATGTACACTATGTATTATTTCCATCACAATCTAACTTTTACTACTCTGTTGATAAAATCAGATGTAGGGATCTTTTCGCTTTTATTTAGCGAAGCAATATAACAGTTGACTTCTTGTACACATCCAGTCAATAGTGCAAAATTATTAGGAAAAAAACCATGTGTCCTAAAAATTGCTGATAACACTTCAAGCATGGTTTTTACTTGCATTGGAAGATTCATGTTGGGAAAAATTGGAAAGATCCAGATCAAGGTTAGTGTGCCAAAAATTTAAATTCAGATGCATTATTATGCATGAGAACCATAAAACATGTGTAGAGAAACATAAATTTCCTTACGTCCTAGAATGATGTAATATCCATCTTTATCTGTTGTAACTGCATCTCCGGTCTTAAAGAAACCTTCCTCGGTAAATGATTCCTTAGTTACCTGCATGGAAATAATAAAATTTCTTAGAGGAAAATGTTATATTTCTTCTAAATGGACTTTCTGTTACTAAAATTAATATTGTATATTGATAGGACTTTCTCTTAAAAGCCCTTTGAGCTTGTTGGGTGTGTGAGAGAGAATTGTCTACTCCGTCCTAACTCACTAATATATATTACTCAGCTTTCACTTAGTTTACTATAGTAGCTAATTAGTTTACAAATAGTTTTTATTTTAACTGAATAATGAACTCTGAGCTAAACTAGTCTTTGAAAAAGTTTCTCCTTGAACTCACATGTTTTTATGAGAAATAATTCTTTGATGATTCTATTCCAATTCTCAAATGCTGTTATAAAGTGTACAAATAGCAAGAACGAGATCCTGGTTATCCTATTTATTTAGGACCATACCTATGAAATATCCTAATTGATAGAATCAAAAGTAACAATGCTAATTGATGGAATCAAAAGATTCTGTTGAGCAAATCTTATGTAGAGAGCCTAAATAAACAAAAACAATTCAGAATTTAAAAAGAGGTAGAAAATCCTAATCAGTGGAATTATCATGTGCCTTTCTTAGTCTGGTATTGCTGGCCCACAGAAGCATCCACAACACCTACAGACTGCAGCAAGCAATCTTCACCTAGGAAAAAGTGACCAATTTCACCCTAAATTTTCCTCTCTCCTATATATCTCTGCAGCATACGTCCCTAAAAACATTTAGTTTTATCCCAGTGAGAACTCTCTCTATTCCTCCCTAAGATTCCTACTCTTCCCCATATTTCACTTAGCATATAACACCTAATTAGTTTCAGTGCCTAACCTATTCTTTTTATTGACTTTAATCCTTAGCACCATAGAACTTCTGTTGCTCAAAAAGTGAAAAACCTATGACAAATGTAGAGCCTTAGGATAGTAGTGGGGCATAACAAGGAAATAGGCAAAATAACATGTTAAACGTGCATTATACATCAATAAGAAATTGTTTGTAGTATAAAAAAAAATGAAGAACAAGTAATCATTATTACTAATTGATGATTTTAGAATCATTAGATTTAAGAAAACAGCATTCTGAAAATACCTCTGGAAGTTTCCAATATTCTTTAAACAATGACTGGCTTTTAACGCAAAGCTCGCCGGCTTCATTTTTTTCATTCCCACGCTCCTCATCTGCAAGAATCTTGACCTGTTATACATAAAGAAAATCACTTTAACAAGAGTTGTGACAAATTTGTGCCCAGACCATATGATAAAGATCATCCAGACTGCTGTTTAGGGGGCCTGATCATGTAAACAGATTATGCAACAGTGGAATTGAGAGATAAAAAAGGCCATATTCTATGATCAATAGCAAATGAAAAATTTTTCCAAAAAAAAATAAAAAATAGCAGATGGAAAAGTTCTACTTCAACTAACCTGCACGCCGGGTAATGGTTTTCCAACTGTGCCTGCCTTACGCTCACCTTTCAATGGATTTGACAATGCCATGACAAACTAGAACATTGATAAAACAATATAAGATTCATATTAAAAATCATTACAAAATTAATGAGAATTGTAGTAAAATACATATGATTCTGTATGAAGTCGAAGAACTTAAACCAAAATGACCTTACTTCCGTCATGCCATATCGCTCCAATAAACGATGGCCAGTGATAGCTTCCCATTCTTGCATAACAGGTTGAGGAAGTGCAGAGGACCCACACATCTGAATAATAGCATGATAATTTATCAGATTTCAGAAATTGAGTTAGTAGTCAGCATACATAACATAAATTGCAGCAGAGTCCATGCATGGTAAATTGCCACACCAATAAGTTTTACTACACACTGATTAAGTCAAATAAAAAAATACAGAATAGCCTTCATTTTCTGAAATTCAGACAAAGATCCATTGATATTTTTTCAAGAGATAAAAATCCTTGAATCATGGAACAGTAACTTACCATTAGACGCAAGTTCCTTGCACCAGATGCTGACACAGCTTGTAGCTCAGGATCCATCGCACGATAACCTTGTATTAATCGGGCGTACATAGTTGGAACCTTCAAATAGTAATTATTTAACCATGATGAGGTCACCCAAGACAAAATTCCAACCATGGCGACTAAAGTTGATTGCAAATAGTATGCATATGGATTTTATTGATTTTTTTTTAAGTATGCATATGGATTTTATTGATTTTTTTTAAATGTGAAAAGTATTAATTTTTCAAGAATAAAAAAGAACACCATCATATGGCATGTAAAAGCTGTTTTTTATGATTATGGCAGCAAATAAAATTCTTTATTTTTCAGCCAGGCCTAGACTACAAACCAATGTTGATAAGAATGATACGTACTCCAGTGAATACAGTTATAGCATCGTCGACCTTAGATCCTTCAGTTGGATATGACTCACGCCATCTCTTCCAAATTCCGCTGACACTAAATTTTGGCAAAAACTCAACCTTCAGCAAGACAATGAGATTCTTAGCATACACAAAAATTATATATTCAAAATGGATACTAAATATTTTACAGCCACTTGAACCAAAACATACAATTTTTCTAATTGTATTTGCTATGAGAGTAAATTACCGTGGAACCTGCGTAGAGAGGGGCCAGTAAACCATTGAAAAGCCCGTGGACATGTATATCATGTATGTCAAGGATTGACATCGCAAAGATGTTCCAAATAACATATTCAGAAAAGATACTAAATAGTAATATATTTTCTAATTACAAAAATACTGAATAATGCATACAAAAAAAAAAACTTAAATGGATATGATGCAGTGGTAGACAATGCAAAAACTGATCAGCAGATGTGTACTCCCACGCTTGTGTCAAGGATTGGACCTAAAACCAAGACATAATGAAAACAAAAATTAGAGAGAAACAAAAATAAAATAGGAATGGATTGACATGCTCAAGTCAACAAAGACTAAAATGTATTAAGCTATGATTCAAATGAAGTTACAAACAGCAGTATTTGTATGATTTTATTATTCTACCAAAATAACTTGAAAAATAATAGAACTAGTGTTCAGAAAGAGGATTTATCAAAGGAATGAAATTGTCTAATTGAGGTAGCACTAAATGTAACTGGATAACTCATAAAGCATACCTGAGCAATGATGCTTCCATGTGTATGAACAACTCCCTTAGGTTTACCTGTCGTTCCGCTAGTGTACAAAATGAGTGCCGGATCTTGACCTAAGACAAAGGATATGAAAAACAAATGATGAATGAGAAAGAAGTGATAGTGTGTAGCTACCAAAAGATTATACTCTCTCCAATATAAAAGCTGAAACTGTGATATCATACTTGATCTTTCAATGTTTTCCAGGAAAATTTTGTTTGCATCAATTTTTCCATTCTGTGAATGTTCATCTCTGCTCTTCTCTAACGACTTATTGGCAACAGGGGGAAGATGGAAAAATTGAGAAGAGGTTTTATTGGCAATGTTTTGCATTAGTTCACTATGATCTTCAGTACTCAGTATTGCAGACGTGTCCTATACCCAAATTATAATCAAATTTCTATTAAAATTTAATCCACAGAACAAAATTGAAGCATAACAGTCGTGCAGAATAAATAAGTAAATAAGTAGGCCAACTATTGTACAAATAACCAATTATTTCTTCCCTAGGTACAATATTAAATCATGTCATTAACTTTCACACAGGCAAACATCTACATATAAATCAGCTATTTGAAAGTTAAGTATGAAGACAATGTCAAGGGAAAATTGCTGAACTCCTGACTTCATAATGTTCACAAGTCATGTGTTAAACAAATAAAAGAAAGGGGTTTGGTGGAGCTATATAAGAAAGGAAGGATTCTTAAGCATACCGAATTATTCATCACATACAGGAGCTCTACTTCTGGATAGCTGACTGCAAGTGGAACAGCAACACCACCACTAAGCCAAGTCCCAAGTACTCCAGCAACAAATTCAGCAGAGGGTTTGGCTACAATTCCTATTCGAGCTCCACCAAGATTTCCCTGGGTTTTGGTGCCATCAATAATTGACTAAATAATTATTTTTCTGCATATGTATGGATGTAGTATCACACTCCCATAATATAACAACAATCGCACAAGTGCCAAACAACAGATTAAGCATTTCATTACTCTTCAGTTCTCAACATATGATCAAAACAGATAGAGTAACTTAAAAAACGTGGGTTTTAAAATAAAAGAACAGGGTGCCTCCTGTTACATTCAAGCTGTTTTCTACATTTAGTATGAAGTTTTCGGACAATACAAGAAGACCCCTATATAGTATACTTTTTATTCTTTTGCATATTTTTTCCCGAAGTATCCACCACTGCTTAGGCGGTTACTAATCTTCATTGAAAAACCTTTTGGGCACAGAAGGTGGATTCTCCCTTCCCAACCAGGTTTTCGCTTTACACCCAAGTTAGAGAACAAACTTGTGACCATTTGTATGATTTGTTTAAGAAGCCTAAGTCTCTTACCAGTCAGACCAACTGCATGTTGGATATTCGTTTGCATTTAGTTTAAGAGGAACATTTTCATTTTAGAGTGTCTCTTTGTTTTTAAATATGCAATGGGATATATGATTGAATCTTTAGCTTCTTATTGATGCTGAAGCATTTTCCCCTGCTTGTTTCAAAGGAGTTTCCATCTTAGATATGCAGAGGTTAGGCATCCTTGCTCCATTCTTAATTATCTTCCTGCTTTTAGATAGTTTTTGTTTTTTGTGTTCCTAGAAACCGGACTATGCCCCCTTGTTCTTCTCTTTTTGATATAAATTAATAAAAAAAATTATAATTGAAAAAGAATAGCATAATAACTCTTTAAGTCGATGGGAAATTCCATTCATCATATCCGTCCAATGCTAACCAATGGGACTCGCTATTTCATCAGACAAAGAGAATAGTAAGGGAATTCCAAGTTGTAACTCACTGCTTTGACATTACTTCCACATAAGAGATTAGATATCTTTTGCGCCGAAGAGATAATTTGCATGTAACTATAACTCTTCTGATCAGCTCTGATAGCAACATTTCCATGGGATGCAAGGTCTTGCTTTGCAATTGCTTTGAGTACCTCCATAAATGAAGAAGATGGAGATGCTATATAAAAAGAACAAACAATCAAATAGTCATACAAATGAATTTAGTAGGTACTAAACCATGTTTACATTATGCTTAATGAGCGATCACGAGATTAATTATTTGACAATTTTCTCAAGCGACTAATCAATAAACTGCTAACTGTTGAGAACCAAGATGATCCTTCTGGACTTTCAAGCAAAGCAATTACATAATCATAAAATAATCATAACAACTCAATGTAAACCTCATTCCTTACAAACTGTACATTATAGTAATAATAAGTAAGTTATAATAACTGAGAACTTTATACAACTGTAGGCTGTAACATTTAGAAAGAAATCATTGCAGGTACATTTATTTAGCCACGGTAGACCCAGAGGAACCAAATGACCTTTTTACTGATATGTTGAAAGTTGAAGCCTAAGGTTCACAAAACAAGAACAAAAGCATTAACTATTGATGTTGCATATACAAATAATTGCTCAAGACAACTCAGCTTTCTGCTTCTTTCTGTCACCGGCATTCAAACCTGGATCGCAATGGAATAGCTTTTAGGACCATTGCCACACGGCCAGAAATGCCAGTTATAGACAACTCAGCTTTGCATAACACACTATTTTGTTTCATTTTATTTATCTACCCTTGACAGCTTATATATTTTTTTAATAAAGCCTTAACATCTTATACTATAAAGATTCCAAAATATATGTAAAATTTGAATTTGGATTTTCCACAGTTATGAAATTTCGTATATTTGTTATTATAACAGAAATTTCGTATTTGATAATTACGCAAACTTGCACAAGCATATCTATATACACCAACTTATTAACTAACTAATTAGTAATAAAGTAAAATTCATGGCTTATTTGAGCCTATCTATTAGCATAAACACTTGTGAAACTGTTCAAGGGAGGATATGAAAATAACTTAAGATATGTCCATAAGTTGTTTTCAACTTATTTCCATAAGCTCTCTTTGTAGCTTATATGAATACAGTTTGACTTCATTTTATTAACCTAGATTATACTATAAGTGCTGAATTAAGCTTGTTTATTCAAACATGGCAATGAATTAAGCTTCATTTTATCATGCATTTTTTCCGAGAACCGGATGGTTAACACACAAAAAAAAAAAAATAAAATAAAATAAAATAAAATAAAATAAAACTCATGAGCCAATGAGAGAGAGAAACTTACATGAGTATGATGATGAACGAAATTGAGAGAAAGAGAAGGTTGGGTGCGTAGAAGAAGAAGAAGTAACGTAACCAAAAGAGTGAGGAAGTTTACGAAAAGAAATGAAAGTAAAGTGTTTGTTAAAAGTCCTAAATGAGTTTCTCATTTTGTATATGTAATACTCCAATAATAAGGTAGCTGAACGCTGTAGAAGTAGGTGGAATTGAAATTTGTGTGTTTTTCTGTAACTTGGCGTTTTCTTCTATGTCCCTTTCTTTCTTTATTCAATCAGAAAAACGTGAGCGTTTTGTTTTTGTTTTTGTTTTGGATATCTATCTACTTAATCTAAAAGTGTTATGTGATTATGATCATAAAATCTGTTTCAGGATGGATTATATAAACAGATTACTGTTGCGTGAATTACACTCATTCAAATCAATTTTAGCTTATTTAAGTATTTCCCATTTGGCTTAAGCAAATTGCCAAATCCTCCAAAATCACGTTTCATTTTTATAGTATTTTTTTAAGGAGACATTGCAATACAGCCCTTTTTTTTTTAATAGATTAAGAATTTGAGATTGGAATTCCAGCTCTTGCGTTGTATATATAACACAATGTCATTGTCAATTGAGCTATACTCGAGAACAATTTTTGAGTCTTCTACTAAGACTTCATAATTTTTTTTTTTCATTTTTCATATATGAAATTTTTACCGTTATTTAACTGTTGTTGGAGATTCAAAAACGGTGAAAATTCTTATGCTGTTAATAGAGATACTTGCATATAATTTTAACATACATAAAGGATATATGTATAAGTTGATTGCTACTGACATACGCCCAAATGCTATAGAAAAAAATAACACTGAAATGTAATGTCAAAAGATAGAATCAATATGCCATAAATTCTGGATGTCAAAATCTTGAATCCAGCGTTTCAGGATGGGCATGAAAATTATGCAATGAAATCAGGATTGTTTCAAAGTTAACTCTTTTTTATAACTAAAAAGTTATGTGAGTTGGATCCTAAAGGTCACATGAGTAGGCATCAAGATTCAAAATGTTAATAAAGATACTTGCAGATTATCCATCAACGAGATTCTCATGCCGGCAATGAGAGTTGAACTTACGTATTTATAGAGTATGAATCAATTCTTTATCAACTGTATTTAGGTGGTGGAATCTCAAAGTTAACTCATTCTTGGTGTATTTTGATGTATTTTGCATATAAATATAAATTACTAAGAAAAATAGTGATTTATTTAATGTCTCCATTTTATGTCTAAATGTTCATAATTTTTTTTATATGGATATGCTTAACTCTGATTTCTCATGCTATAAATAGTATTAGTTAGAAGTGTATTTAGAAAGAAAAAATAATGAATATATAGTAGTTTTGAAATGAACTTATACTATTCAAAGATAATTCTTTTAAAAAATAAATGTTTATATTTAAGGATAAAGCTATTATATCTACATCAAACTTGGACGTTGACAAATAAAATTGTAAAAGTCAACTCATTCATAACATTGTATATCTGTACCTAGTTGAGTTTTGACAAATAAAATTAAATTACTAAGTTTGAAAATTCTTAGATTAACATCAAAGTGGATAAATCTGTACCTAGTAGATATATGTTTTGACAATTTTTCCTGTCCGTTGGAGACAAACTGAGTTGTCAACAAGTTCATTGACCTTTTCATTTCCTCTACTTCAAGGAGAATCCAAAGTTTAGAGAACAATAATATTTTCCTTAGAGTTGGGAAAAACTCATGTTTTTCAAAAACAAAAGTTCACAACTCATTAGGACTTAACCCAATATTTGTAGGTCAAACAAATTTTGAAATGAGACCTTTTAAAATAAGAAAAAGTGACATAGATTACACACTATACAAAAATAAATGGTAGAATTGTTAATTTTGTATTTTACAAATGTGATAAAAGTTAAAGTTTGACATATAGTGTCATCTAATCAATTGTGTCACATACACACAAATAGAGGAGTAGAGAGAGTCATTGATTTCTCAGACGCGGTGCTTGAAATGACATTTGGTTTTTCCATTTATGTCCCTAATTAATTAATGGTTGCCTTAAATTATGCCTGTTTTATTAGTTGTTTTCCTCCAAGGAGGGAGGGAGGGAGGGAGAGAGAGTAGGAATTTTTTTTGGTCTAGTCCTGCAGTTATATTTTAAATCAAACATAGAACAATTACTCATGTTGTACAGTCTCTTACTTGTTTTACAAGTCATCATACACAAGCTTAACATTTAAGCTAATACAATGGCAAAATTTCATGTTAAAGAGGTAATTTCTTTATCTTTTCCTTCACCAAAAATGTTTCTATAACTCATTCAACAAATGGAAATATATCCCTATACCTCATCCATATGATCCTATTCAGCTCATTTAGGCTATTTCTTGTGCAAGAAGTGCAATCTCAATTTCCTGCAGTGACTTCCCTTTTGTTTCCAGAACATATTTCTTCACAAAAATCACAGCTAACAAAGAAAATGAACCAAAAATACTATACAAGAGTTGTGCTCCCATTTGTTCCAGCATGCGCAAAAATAATAGCCCCACGAAGAAGTTTATCACCTGTTAAAATAAATGTTAACGAAAAGAGACAAATGAAAATGACATTGATAATCTGGAAAGGCAAAACTTATTTTTCAAGCTTTTAAAATATTATTCGATGCAACTGAATTATACATTTAAGAGGAGATTTCAAGTCATTCTAACTACTATAAATTCTGAACTCAAATTGCAATTCATACTTTACGGACGGGACATTAAGACGGACACCAGACACGACACAAACACATAGATACCTTAATTATTTAAGAAAACAATAGTGGATTGAATGTAAAGTTGTAAACACATGTATCGATGTCATATCAGTGTCAGACACCACACCAGGCACACTTTCAATTTGCAGTTAACATTCCCAAGATCACAAGGCAACAATCTTACTGATTTCACGGTTTAGCAAGGTGATCCCAACCGAACCCACCATTTCCCAGTTTTGCTTCAAAACAGAATGACAAAAAGGGTAGAGGATTGTAAACTTGTAAACTTGTCCTAGAGTCATAGTACATTAGTACTATATATGATCAAACTACAGAAATGACCAAGTCATATATAAATTCTAGTAGTTACCTATCAAAATTTTTAGGAAGTTCTATAATTTAGATTGAGCCGAACTCAACCCTGAATCTAGTTCAAGGAGTAAGGATTTCCCAAGCTTTTATAAGGATTACTTTGGCTATATCAATGATTACTTTGGCCATATCACCAGATCGATGCAAGATCTCAACAGACTCCTCACGTCCAGGATTGGGCATATGATGTGTGGACAAATGTGGATGGCTTAATAACATTACTAGGATAGACTCATATGATGCATATCATCTTAGAATTTGGGTTTAGTCTAACTCAACCTCAAAAGTTAAATCTAGGGAAGGGTACTGCTCGAGTTTATAAGTGCTATTTTGGCCATATCTCTAGTCGATGATGCGGAATCTCGAAACACCACTTAGGACTACGACTAAACATTTAGAGTGGCGATAAATGCGAATTGCCCACTATCAAAGATCTCAACAGGGAGCATCAAATATCAGTGAATGGAAAAAAACGATTACCCAATGGACAGCCAAGCATATTGCCATTGCCTTGGCTCTGATCTTGCCAGGTAATATTTCGGACATGAGGAGACAAGGAACTGGACCAGCACCAAGAGCGAATGATAGCACATACCTGCATTGCATATTCCACTTTACATTTAGAACAAATATTATTAAACATGAGCACTCAAGTATGTAGAGATCTTCGAAGTCATTTGGTAGTGCAAAAGAAGGAACAAACGCCTTTCAAATTCATGAGCAAGGTCTCCAAATGCAAGTTGAAGTTTTCTAACCACTTACAGCAACATGCCACCGACGGATAGATACATTGCTCCAAATCCTGATGCATAAGAACTTGCAGCAATGACTTGTAGACCCATTGTTACTGCCTAAATAATAAAATGAGTAAAAGTCGGGTAATATAATTGGATAGAAAACAAACTCTTGAACAATCTAGTTTGAATTTCATAACATTCAAGTTTAAAATTATTAATTCAGAAAAGTTATTATTTCCATTTTTGTTTCTTACCATGCCTAAAAAGCTACCGAGGAGAAGCACTTTCCTTCCAAGTTTATCCATCAGAATCATTGAAATAACTGAACCTGAAGTGGCGTACACAACAAGATTGAGACAAATATACAACAATTTACAGATTAACCTAGAAAAAATACAAAGGAGTTAAGCCAGTGGCAGATACCCAATAAATTGCATATTCCTACACATGTGTTTCCCATCTTTGATGATACACCAAAGCTTTCAAAGGTAGTTGAAGAGAAATAGAAAACAGCATTTATGCCGGACAGTTGCTGCAAAGCAAAAAGCGTAGATCCAATGAACATCACTGCAAAATGCATTTAATGATTTAGAAACCAGAATTAGATAACTATGTACTTTCAAAAAGACTCTGTTAAAAAGGATGACATGATTAAGCAATTGACTAAAAGATACAACGATATACTGTTCCACACACAATATTTCAAAAATTGGAAGAAAAAAATTATGATATATACCTCTGGCATGGCAGCCAAACAATAATTCTGAGAGTTTCATTGTGCCGGACTCATCACCTCTGTCAGACTTTGTCAGTTCACTCATTGCAGGTTTCACATGTAGTCCTCCCAAGAGCTTCTCAAATTCAGCTTCAGCTTCAACGGTTCTTCCTTTCTGAGCATAGCGAAAAATAGGAAAAATAGATATATTACGAAGGATTTATTTAATAGTAATTTAACAGATTTAATCATTGTGGGAAGGTAGCTCGTGAGCTTAGCTCAGTTGGTATGGACAATGCATAAAATATGCAAGGTCCGGGGTTCAAACCCCGGCCACCACCAAAAAAAAAAAAAGGTAGCTAAGAAGTACAAAAAAGGGGTAGCTGTTAGAATAAAACATAATGACAAATTAGTAAATGGACTGTTAGAGGGAATTAACTACATAATAAGTAGGGGGCTGCAAGGGGAGAGCGAGATCATTCAAATTTGTAACCATTAAATGGATAGAGAAATGGTTGTTCTAGAAGGGGAAACCCTTGGAGGAAAGTCTTCTCTCCTTTTCTCTGGATTCCTAATAATTTGTCCGACTTGCTGCCTTAAGGCACGGACCTATCTTATATAGACTTCATTTAGCTCATTTCTATCTTATGTGGAACTAACCTCTCAAACTTGAACGCATGGGGAAAGGAAGATTGTTTGAATTTGTAAACATTGAGTGAATAGTCAATTCGCTCTGTTGTAGAAAGGAAAACCCTTGGAAGAGAGTCTACTCTCCTATTCTTATTCTTTCAATAAAGTTATATTCTTTCTTTTCATTTCTGTCTATGACTTGTCCAATTATTTTCACTCGGTTCCCAATAGTATCAATCATAACGGGAAGAGAAAATATCCATTAAATTCACTAAGGAGAAGAAACAACATAGATGAACACAAGTCACCTAGCAATAAAGCCTTTCAATAGCCTCGCATCAGGAAAATATAGTCCATAGAAATTGAGGAAATAAAAAATAGGTTAAACAAAAAATAAATAATAAATAAATAAACAAGAGAACTTGACACACTATAGGTTCTATTGCCGATCTTTTTAGTTTATATATCATCACAACGATCAAGTTCATATTTATATATCTATAAGCCATTATCAGGAAAACATTTTTATCATACTTCATTCCACACAATCAATTAGCCAGCAACAAAGAGTCCAAAATAGTCAAAATCAAATGCATTAGGTTAACCAATAATAGTCAGTACTTAATAATTTACATGGAGATTTGACCTTGAAAAGCCAATGAGGACTCTCTGCACAGATCTCCATGAAAAGAGCAAGTGCAGCAGCAGGGATGACAGATACCCAAAAACAAATCCGCCACCTGAGCACAAAATTTACACATAAGATGCTACTTTCTACAAATAATATCAGTTGGGTAAAAAGTACTACCTCCGTTCCTTTTTAAGTATTATTTAAGGCGTTGTTTTACACAATCAAATAAACCAATAAGTTTTGTTGTTTATGTGTATCTATTTCTCTCTCTGCAATAAATAATTAAGGGTGATATTGACAAAACAACTTGTGATGTTGAAATGAACTTTGAAAATGGCTAATAGATAGAAACAAAAAATTTCGAAAAATAAATGACAGTTAAAAAGGAACGGAGGGATTAACGAAGAAGAATAGAATTGATAGATAACGCTGCTATAAAGATATGATCATGAATTTCATCAAGCCAATTTGACATTCCATACCAACCAACTATTTCTTTGGCTGGGATTCCTATAAAGAGTGAACCCATGATTCCAAGACATGTTGCAATCTGAGTTAATCCCCCATAAGTACCCCGCACAGCAGGAGGTGAGACCTATTAATGCAAGGGGAGCTTACGATTATTAACTGAAAATACTTCTATTCATAAATAAAATGAGCTCGTACTGTAGAGAGAGAAAAAAACATTTGTAGCACCAACACTTCAGATTGAATGAGGGTTCGGTGTCTGACATCGACACATATGGTTACATTCAAATATTTCACTTTCTCAAATTATTACCACTGTTGTGTTTGGCATCGGTATCGGTGATTCACAGAAGAAGAAAAAACAATATTGATAATATCTATACCTCCGCCACATAAAGAGCTGCAACAGGTGGACCAAGTCCCAATCCAGTACCAACAAATAACCTTCCCAAAAGCATGCCCCATAGAGATTTTGATGTTGCACTGCAAAAAGTTGAGTAATAAGTGTAAAGTTGTATGCATTTATTTATTTTGATGACTCTTTACTTTCCTTCCTGTTTGACCTCTTGCATTATCTTTTTGTTTTATACAGAAACATAGTGGAATAAGAAGCCAATAATTGAAAACAATTAGAAAGGGAACATGGACAATATAAGTATGAAAGAGAATGTGTTAGAAAGGGGCGTGTTATTTTTTATAACGATGGGGTGATTAGAGTTGTAAAGTGATTTCTCAGTCTTTTTCTACTTTTCCTAATTTGTTAAGTTATAGTTAAGATTTATGTCTACCAAAAGCGATTTGAAAAACAAAATTCGAATTCAAGAGAAACCAAAGTAGATGGATTTTGATGCTTCATGTGCCTTTTTTCAAGAATGTTAAAACATGAAATTTGTTTCAAATCTAAATTTTTACGCTTAATGCTGCACTAAATTCATAATTGTTAAATATCACCAGTACAGACACAGACCTATAAGGAATTATGCAGCTCATACCTCATTATTGCTCCAATGATCATAGGCAAAGCACACAACTGGAAACTTCTTCTACGCCCAACCCCATCTGCAATCCACCCACTGAAAGAAGATCCAATAAAAGCACCTCCTAAACATATACTTACTACAAGACCTTCATAAACATACACATAAAAGGAAGTGGATGAATATTTATATGCAAAAACATTATAGAGATTAATGTTTGTCAGAAAATTAAGATGAAGTACCTTCAGCCAACGTATCCCCACTAAAGCCGAGATCTAAAGAAATGCTCTCTAAGGTTTCATTGACTACTCTGTGTTGCAGATGATGACAAGAAAATTAGATGATTTCATACAAGGACAAGAAGATGAAAGAGTTTGAAGCTTTGGTGAAGTGTATCATACCCAATATGGTAGCCATATAAGAATGAGGAAAGAGAGGCCACTATTACATGCCGCAAAGAGCGCCGCCAACAAGGTTTGGCACTCTGTACACGCACTGAAGATATGAAAAAGGAAATTATATTGTTAGTTCTATCAATTACAAACCAACTCTCCAAAGGGACTTTTGAAAGGAAAAAAAAACACTTCTTCATTATTTCCACACCAATTAGGAAAAAGAAATGAAAACTTCATGCTACATAGTGTCCATATGACAGAAGTTCATTGTTGGTCACTTGGTTGACTTGTGAACTTTCTTAAATATACAAGGCAAGACTGACCATGTTTTCTAAGGTATACTACACAAATTTTTCTTTCAATTCCAAGCCAAATTTTACAAGCTCAATAATGAAATGGTTTGTCAAAATGTTTATTCAAATTTTACGCATAAACTATTGAAATCAATGAAAGGGAGTCTTGGTGCAACAATCGGTGTTACTGCAATGTGATTAGAAAGTCAAGTAATTCTCATATCGGACCTAACTGATCCTTACAAAATTGGCTGATAAGGTGAGGGGTCCCACTCTATAAATTCATTTCAAACTTTATATCTATAACTATTCATCCTGGGACTAGGGTTTTTTCCCAATACACCCCCTCAATCTCCCAACACTATCGGGCTTGGTGTGGTGCGTCGATATAAATGGTTGGTGATGGATAGGCTTTGATATTATATAAGATTTTTATATTGGGGTTAACTCATCCTTACAAAATCAGTTTGTAAGGTGAGGGGTGTCACTCTTGCCTTTAGTCTATATAAATCAGTACCCCCTACCCCACAAAAAAATGTCAACAAAGAAATTCATGAAGCAAACATGCATAACATATGATTATGCAATTAATATACTATAGCTTAATAAGTAATAACAGAATACCAATGCAATACAACCCTTGTAAAAGTAGCCATTTCCATTTCTTCCCCAAATATTCAGTCTCACACACACTACTATCAACTTCTATAGTGCATTGGATATCATTGAAAACTAACAGAATCACTCAAACATAAAATGAATAAATCCAAAAACAGCAAGGTACCTGGATTTTCATCTTTACTATCATGCACAATTAAGTATTCCCTTGATGCGACTCGCTGTCTTCCTCGCATCGCGAAACAATAAAATCCTTATGCAAACCTCACAACAGATTACCTTTCAACAATCTCCTGCACCATAACAATAACAAAATCAAAGTTACAAACTTTTTCTCAGATCTAACATGCCCACAACTTCATTTTCCAAAAAGATTACTTTTTTCCATCCACATTGTTGTTTCATAAAATGGGGTGGACATTAATATCAAAATTATTTGATTATGTTCAAAAAGTAAATATGAAGAAAATTACAAAAAAATCAAAAAAAGTTATAAAAAA
>Ga0228710_1003688_pt1 | contig 24281 bp, 13 predicted proteins | sample MedpolnodulmetaG_FD_177995 | JGI IMG/M metagenome (GOLD analysis project Ga0228710, IMG submission 177995) | Root nodule microbial communities from Medicago polymorpha collected in Santa Monica, California, United States - pink nodules | ecosystem: Host-associated > Plants > Roots > Nodule...
TCCTTTTCTGATTGCAATTTCTTTTCATTATTAACAAAGAAGAAATTCAAGAACACAACTGGTAATATTATTTGGTAAGAAAACAAAGTTAATAGCTTAAATTGATGTATTTTTTGCATTTTTTTTTATCCTTTTTGCAGTCGTTTCATAGCATAGTATTGAATGTATAATCAATATGATATTTATATTCTTCAAAACCTGTGCGATACCCGTGCATCGCACGGGTTAGAGTCTAGTTAAACACAAATGAATTTAAGTAGTAATTGGGATAGGTTTTAACCAATTCTAACCATGTCCTAAAGTTTGGTTTGAATATTTTGAAGACTTTAGTCTGTTAATAAACTCGAACAAAATTGATAACTTTAGATTAGATTTGTTTAATATGAAATTATATCAACCCAAAATATATCTAAAATATTTTGTTTACTAAAGAAAATATTATTTAGATTCTTTTGCAAAGAAAGTTTAGGTTAGTTGGACTTTGAGACTCATCATAAACAGATTAAGGCCTCAAAGTTCAACGAACGTTTACAAAAACACTTACAAATCACTCATCAAAGAGGTTCTCACATTTTCACGTGAAATAAATAAATTAAAGAACTCAAATAGTCTGAAAGACCACTTTCTTTGTGACGTTTCACCCAAGGCCACTAATAAATGTCTTCTTCGATTCTATCACGGTTCAACCCCCAATTTATCATACTTATGATACAACATATGTTAGAATTTGTCTTAGGAAACTTCTACATTAACTTAAAACTGAATAAAATGATGGTGAATATGATGAAGATTGCACAAGTATATTTTAAAGGGTATGTGAACACAATAAGTCTTTGGTCTGATTCACCCCCGCCAGTTTATGCAAATCGGTTGCAAATGGAAAAACCGAGAAATCTCTTTCATGATACTTCGGAAATCATGACATGAATTGCATACTCACATCATACATATATTGATAATAGTTTACACAATAAAGCTCCCTCGATTATTCTCTTATACAGAGAAAAGAATAAATGATTTATAAATAATTTTGGCATAATTTCGGATCATGTAAACATCAAATTTGTATTGTATTTTATGATCTTAAATTATCTCAATTTACAAATAAAGTCATGTCATTTGGTGAAGAGAACAACTCTTGATAGAGTTTCTTCATTGTTCATTCTGAAGAGGTTTGTATTAATAATGTTTCAAATTAGCACAACATTTTGTCTAACCTAGTGGCTAAGCAACGCACCTATTCATCTTGGGGAAGTGGGTTATAATCCCAAGGTCAAGGAGGACCAAGGTCAAAAAATGACCATGAAAGCACAAGACCAAGAAAGTGATGATACATTGAAAGTGTCGTCCAACATCTTCAAGTTGTAAAGAAAGGTCAAGGTTACATGAAAAATCAATGGCATCCATATTAGAGGTCAAGGACTGAGTGTCAACTTATCATGCGCAACCAGTATAAACATATTGTGTAATTCTCTCTTCCATTTCTCTATTTACCTATCCTGCGCAAGTTCTTTATAGTTTAACTTCATAATTTGTTTAAATGTTTCAACTTGAGTTAAATGATTTGACAAAGAACTTATCTTTGTGTTAAAATGATTTTGAAAGAGGACTATGGTTCAACCGAACTTATGTCAAATGAAAAAAAAATTAAAAATGTCAACATAATTCAAATCTCCTTCTTGTATATTTTAGCATTTTCAAGTGTTATCAGAGTCTAGTCTCTCTCCTAAGATTGTGTATTTTATCGTGCAAGAGTAAAGTTCCTTTATTGTTGGAAAACAAAGTGAAATGGTTGAATTTGTTGTGTTTTTTATTCAATCCATATTTTTTAGTTCTCAAAAATCAAAGTTTATTTTCAAAAACTTTCCTTGTTTTAAAAACTTTGGATTGACAAAAATAGAATATTTTAAGAACAATATTGTAGTTAGGAAATAGAGAAGATGCATTAGCAGATAATTTACTTATCTAATAACAATCTTGTCTTCTAACAACAATCATTTGACAAAGGTAGGAGTGTTCTAACTTCAATGACTTTTACTTTCAATTTATTAGTTTATGTTTAATCCATAATCATGTTTAGCAAGTGATTAAGAGTTAGTTATGTTTTTGGATAAGTTTGTTAGGTTGTTACAAGAGACTTGCTATTTTAAGTCATTGTATATATACTTGCTTGTAACTCACTTTTCATAATCCAATGTGAATAAAAACTTTCCAATACTATCTCTCTCTTTCATCAAACTCTAACAAACCCTAACCACCATAATTAAATTCCTCTCCTTCCTTAGAAACCCTAATTTATGATTGCTTGCTTATGAAGAAACCATAGTTGCGCTACTAATTGGTATCAGAGCCTGGTTATCATTCAGGGAAACACGAGAGTAATTATGAGGGGTGAATTTTCTGGGAAACACGAGTGAAGTGTGAAGATTCATAGGTTTCGTGCAAAGTAATCATGGCCAACAATGGAGGTTTTGGAAACTAGTTGAATTACCTAATAAGAAGAAAACCATTTATGTTAAATGGATTTTCAAAGTGAAATTGAACCTTGATGGATCAATCTCTAAACACAAAGCTAGACTAGTTGCTAGAGGTTTCCTACATAGGTATGGTGTTGATTATAATGAAGTATTTGCTCCAGTAGCTAGATTAGAGACTATAAGATTGGTGGTAGCATTGGCTAGTAGCAAGAATTTTTCATTATCTCATCTAGATGTGAAGTCAGCATTCCTAAATGGACCATTGGAAGAAGATGTGTATGTTACACAACCACTTGGATTTGAAGTAAAAGGGAAGGAGCGCATGGTATACAAGTTACACAAAGCACTCTATGACTTGAAACAAGCACCTAGAGCATGGAACTGAAGGTGAGAAAAACACAAGAAGGGGGTTGAATTGTGTTAGCTTTTTTTTCTTTTTAAAACTAAGCTCAGTGTTCAGAGCCTGGAACAGAGTTCACAGTCTTATGCAGCGGATAATGTAAAAAGTGAGAGATAAGAGAAAGACACAAAGCAATTATACAGATTTCTTCTACAATTCGGAAGTAGTCTTGTCCCCCTTTCACTTTCAATGAGAGTTCACTAAAATCAACAATTGCTCAAGTACATAAGCAAGAAACTTCAAACTACTCAAGCACAAAAGCAAAAGGTTCCCTATGCTCAAGCATACACACAAGAGACTTCCTATGCTCAAGCATAAAAGCAAGAGACTTCTAATCAAACAGAATTACACAAAAAATTGTTTGAGGTTTGAACACTTGATATACAATCAATGGTTTTCACAATATAAATCAGATACAGACTCTAGAATTTCTAAGATATGAAAGTTATTAAGAATTTCTAAGTGAACTTTGATGTGAAACAATTTCAGCAGAGTTTTGGCGCTTGTAAAATTGTTGTAAGTCTCTTACAATCTTCAAGTCTTCACTCTTTTATATAGAGGTGTGAAAGAGACTTTGTTGATTGCCAGCACATCAAAAGAGTCGTTGCGAAGCTTGATCATCACCAATGATTTGTTGCTTGATATGGTTATTATCCTAAGAGAGAACAATTTCAAATTCATTCTCTGAATAAAGAATAACCAGTGTAGACGCAGTTATTATCTTATACTACTGCAGACATGAGGAGTGGAGTAGTGGAGGTAGTGGTTGTACAATTGTACTATGTTTTTTCCAGCGCTCTTTAGTGGATAAGCATCTAATGCCTTCTAATTCCTCTGAAATAGTCATTGCTTCATGCTTCCGTTCCTTCTGCAATCATGTGTATTCAAAAGAACAACTTTTAACTCACTCCAGCTTCTGTGTATTCAGACTCTGATGAACTCCAGCTTCTGAGGCTCTTCAGACTCTCTATGTCTTCAGACTCTGTCTTGCAACATAAGCTTCTTTTGTAAAATTCATCGCTCTCATTTGTTCTTTCAGAACCAATACTTGAGTTTAAGACTTATAAATTTTTGTCTATGGTCCTGCACACTTGAACAAATATTAGCATATCCAAATGACATTTTAATACCTTGTTATCATCAAAACGTAAGGTGGTAATTTTAAACATTTTTTGTTCCAACAGGAACAAGAGTATTGATCAGTTCATAATTCAAATTGGTTTCAAGAAATGCAAAACTGAGTATGGAATATATGTTCAGAAATTGAATGAAGAGAACATAATTGTGATTTGCTTGCTTATATGTGGATGACATATTGGTGACTGGAAGTAATCAAAGTGAGATTGAGAAGTTCAAACACACTATGAAGTGTGAATTTAAAATGACTGATTTGGGAAGATTATCATATTTCCTTGGACTAGAATTCAAAACTAGCAATGCATGCATCAACAAAAATATATTGGGGAGCTGCTTGATAGGTTTTATATGGTAGATTGCAACACTGCAGCTAATCCATCTGAAACATATGCTAAGCAAGATGAATGCATCAATGAAGAGAAAGTAGAACCTATTAAATTCAAGCAGATAGTAGGATCAGTGGCACACTTATGCAATAACAAACCAGATATATGCTTTGCAGTAAGTATCATCAGTAGATTCATGAATGATCCAAGGAAATCTCACCTCACTGCAGCTAAAAGAATAATGAGATATGTGAAAGGAACCCTGAAGCTTGGCCTGATGTTTCCAACTACTAACAAGGAAGGAGAGGCTAAGCTAGAAGGATACTCTGATTCAGACTGGTGTGGAGATGGAATGGATAGGAGAAGCACCTCTAGCTACCTATTCAAGTTCAATGATGCTGCAATCTCATGGTGCACTAAGAAACAACTAGTCATTGCTTTATCATCATGTGAGGTTGAGTACATTGCAGGCACATTTGCAACATGTCAAGCAATTTGACTTGACAATGTGATGAAGGAACTTAACTGTGAAGTAAAGAAACTGATGTAGCATATTTACGTATATCAAAAGTAAGTATTTATGTATCGTCTCCTCAGGGACTAGTGCGACATCATGGATTGTTCGACATCGATTATCATCTTAAGTTGATAAAGTAATTTGTTTGTTTGTTTACAACCTAAATATCTACGTTATAAAATTAAGACTTGAGATTGATAGGGCGTAAAACTTGTTAGGATTAGGGTTCCTTAATCAAGCGTCACACGTAACCTAATGATCATGCATGGATTCTAGCTTTCATTCGATATTACCATGTATCCCTCGTCAATATCATTCGTGTCCAAATAATATAGTGATTTCAATTGTATCGTTTAATCGTCGATGTCTCGCACCATTAAACGATTCAAGAGTCATTCCTATCATTCAATCGATGATTTCTCAATCTCTTGAATGATAGAAAAGCATTAAGACCGGATACAAAGAGTGGTTATCTAAACATCAATTCCATGTCTAGAATTTATGTTTGATAGATGATTATTCTAAATCTAGATTCAATAGTATTTTTCAATCACAATTAAATCAAAACATAAACAATGAATTGCAAGAATAATCTCAATATCATCAAATGCTAGAACCATACATTTATAGATCAATTGATTACATGATAAACTTAGATCAAGTACCTCTAATCCCAACAATGAAGATTTAGCTTCTCATTGTCATGGAAGCCTTGCAAGAATGAATGAAAGGAAAGATTCAATACAACTTTGTGATTTCTCACCAAAAATGGAAGAATCAAGACTTCTATCAGTCTCACTCTATGAAGACCAAGTCCTATCTCTCTCTCTCTCTCAGTTTCTAAGTATATTTTTCTATCAGAATAAATGTCTCCTTTGAGAAATGATCAAGGGCTCTATTTATAAGATTTCCCATCTGCATCAACTCGCCTCGCGAGTTCTTCTTGCTCGCCATGGCGAGCAAAGCTTTCTTCCCCATTGGGTTTGTGCCACGTCATCCTGGGGAGGCCAAACCGCCCTTGCTCGCCTCCCAAGTGATTTCACTCGCCATGGCGAGTAAACCCATGCCTCTGCCTATTTTTTCCTTTTGGTAACTCGCCATGGCGAGTTGGTGGCGAGCTGGTGGCGAGCAAACATGTCTCTCTGCCTATTTTTTCCTTTGTTAGCTCGCCATGGCGAGCTGGACTGCTTGGGAGGCGAGTAAACATGTGGTTCTGCCTATTTTTGCCTTGTTGCACTCTGTTGCTTGTTTTCCATCTTTGCTCAGTGTCTTGAGTCATTTTCCTGCACAATTAGGTCAAGTAAGATAGATAAAGCGTGAGTGATAAAATTCAATTAACTCTCGGCTTTTTCCTTGATAACTTGCAAAACAAGTTACAAAAAGTGCCATAAATCTTCATCAGAATTACTACTTCTTGGCACTTATCAGAAACCACTGAAACTAAAGGTTTACAACATATCAACTATAAATCTGGCGAAGAATCCAATAGCACATGGCAGGAGTAAACATATTGAAACTAGGTTTCACTTCATAAGAGAACAAGTGACAAAAGGAATGATTGAAGTGGTGTATTGTCCTACTGAAGCTCAGTTGGCAGATGGTTTCACAAAGACATTGAAGATTGACAAATTCGCTTTCTTAAGGGAGAAGTTAGGTCTTATAGAATGCTAGGATTATGGATAAAGAGGGGTGTATTAGTTCATGTTTAATCCATAATCATGTTTAGCAAGTGATTAAGAGTTAGTTTTGTTTTTGGATAAGTTTGTTAGTTTGTTACAAGAGACTTACTCTCTAAGTCATTGTATATATACTTGCTTGTAACTCACTTTTCATAATCCAATGTGAATAACAACTTTTCAATACTATCTCTCTCTTTCATCAAACCCTAACCACCATAACTATTTTCCTCTCTTTCATTAAAAACCCTAATTTATGATTGCTTGCTTATGAAGAAACCATAGTTGCGCTAATACGATTGACAAAAACAATTTATTTTAAGAATACTATTGTAGTTAGTAAATAGATAAGATGTATTAGCAACTAATCTACTTCAATGACATTTGCCTTTTTTTATTTCTATCGTAATTTGGTTTTTATTTCAAAAACTTTTGTCCTCTCAATGGCAAAACCCATGTGGTAGATGTCTTATTAGTTATGTGCCACTCACATTATTCTTGAGAACATTGAGCTATTGTTTCGCCATTGATTATCTTCGTTCCACCAAGTGGGAAGTGTCATCGCCGTTATTATTTTGGTTTAAATGCAGTTTTCTTTTTTATGTTTAAAAGCATTGCGATTTGCCCCTATAAAAAATTAACAAATTTAACCTATGACTTTACCCTTTATGCAAAATCTTATAAATCGTGGTTGAGCCTAACACAACCTCACAAAATCGGCTTGTGAGGTGAGGATTGTCCCCACTTATAAACATATTGTGTGGACATCTCTTATCCGATGTGAGACTCTTAACACACCCCCTCACGCCCAGGACTGGACATCTGGAGCGTAGACAGAATGGAGGGCGGTCCGATAATGGAAACCTGATAGCAGGTGGTCCAACAGATCATGAACCAGACTCTGATACCATATCTTCGAAATTGTAGTTGGGCCTAACACATTTCCACAAAACCAACTTGTGAGGTGAAGATTGCCCCACTTATAAACACATTACCAAGTCATCTTCCATCCGATGTGGGACTCTTAATACAAAACCTCAATTTTGATTCGATCAACACTTATACGTCACATCACATAAGTGACAAAGATGCCACATATGCATTTTTTGAATTAAAATAAATATAAATGTCACACGTGTATTTCTAAAATTTAAAAAATACAAAATGAAAGAGAGGCTCACGTGCAATAATATGTGCTTGTTTAGACTATTTTTTTTTTAAAAAAAAATAAAATAAAAAAGCACCTAGAGTTCATTAAAAAATTTATTTTTGTATGACCCTTGCTTTTCCAAACCAAGTTGAGTTCCTTGTCGGCTTTGTAAGTGTGTTGTTGGGTTGGGATGAAGTAGGGTTGACATTAATGCAGGTTGATAATATGAACTGACGTGTATTTGAAATGGACGGAGAACGTGGCCAACTGAACAAGGTATTATAGGATGGTAATTGTTCTTTAGATTGCTTACAAATATTTAAAAAAACTGTTTCGAATGATAGGTAATTGTCGTTCACTTTAAAACGGTAGTTAACTGATACTTTTTATATCGGTTCAATTACTTTTAAATCGATTTAACTAATTTAAAAAATGTCTGAATGTTAATTAATTAACGAAATATTGTTTCAAGTGTCTCTCAGCAATTACTAAATACTTAAAGAGCAAACTTGATTAGCATTGCGTGGAGCATAAAACATGGCACCTGGCCTAAAAGTCATATAGTATAATCTTTTTAAATCTATAATAGATCACAAGACCAACGTTTCCATAGTTTATAAAATTTGAAGATGATGGCACTTCTTATAGCCATTAATTTAATTGCATTTAGGGAAGTCATGCTTTCAGGCTCCACATCTGGCTTTTCAAAATTTGAAGGGACAATATAATGCCCAGCATTATAAACAACACTCACTTTAATTAGTAGTCACTTTTCAACATTTACTTTTTTATCGATGATATTGATATTAATTTATAATTTGAAAAATCGGTCTCACATAAAACGATAGGATTCACAAAAGTTTCTTCAAACGGAAATGCTAGATGGTAAGACAAAATTTAAGCGAAAAACAACGAAGGAAGTTACTATGGATTTGTTATTACATTTTTATCCCTATCCCATTTCTTTATGGCCACTTTACCCTTGAATGGTTAGTGTTGTTTCCGTTTCGTCAAAATTCGTAACAAAATATCTGTACTGCATAGCATTCCTCTTCTTCAAATTAGAGTGAGTATTTAATCCTTTTTATGGAACATGCAATTACATTTACCTTGTCTCACTCTCTTTTTTTTTTTGTGCGTTTACCTTTTTTTTATGTTCGTAATATGCATTTTTTAAAAGAATTATGTAAGAAAATAAATGAAACTTTTGCAATAAAATATATGTATAATTACCACATTTTTTGTGGGTGACTAGATGAAGGCAGGTGCTTCAGTTCTTGAATTTTCTCATAACCTTTATCCATTGACTTTCTAATATGTTCGGCTCATATGCTACCTTGAGGAATTTCTTTAAACCAGTTACATTTGTATGCTGCTTCTTTTATTTTTCTCACGAATTATGTTTTAACTTTTCTGTAAATCCCAAAAAATAATGTGTAAAGAATGAAGAGTGAAGAACAAATAATGTGTTGATTGGCTAGCTAACTTTAATTTATCTTTAGATTCTTTAAGTTGTATTATTTTCGAGACTTGGCCTAACGAACTCCATAAATTACTTTTTGATGATATTTTTAGGGTTTGTATACTTAGAAATGTCCGATTAGCTTCTTAGTTTTTCTTTCAGGTCTTTAGCCCTCTTTTATACCAAAAAAAAAATCGTATGTTACAGTTGTGTAGGAATAAGCGATTTACAAAAAGTTCAAATAACATCAAAATTTAATTGACATTAAAATTACTTTTGATACCTTCAACCACTTGCTTACGGCCAAATTCATTAGACATCCATGCAAAACTCATGCTATCAAACCAATTAATTACTTCCTTTAAGCTTCATGTCATTGCTTTCTAAGATTGTAGTAACCTTATATACCAAGAAATCATTGTGCTATAAAATCATCTTTGTCGTTCCTGAGACACATCCCTATCTCATAGCATAGGATGTACACTTACAAAACTATTTAAGCTTATCTTAAAAAGCGGACATAAATATTCGCCACGTTTAGTACGTAGTTGCATTATTTTTTTTGAAGGATCGTTTAGTAGTTGCATGGTGAACGTGCAATAAAATATTACTCCACGAGAAAGCAGCCATGCTGTGCAAAAAGTCCATGAGAAGTTTGTTTGTCCAAATTTAATGTACCTTTAACCACGAAATGCATTAAAAAAAATTAAATTGAGTAAAATTAATTTTGACATTTTAGTTCCTCTAGATAAAATTGATTTTCCATCAAAAATTGTTTTTTTAAAGTAAACTGGTGGCTAAAATTCACCTTTTAAGATGAATAAGTGGGGTGTTGGGGTTTGAACACCAACCCCTATATATAACCATGCATTGCTCCTGCCATCTGAGCTATGCTCATCGGGACAAAATTGATTCTTAAATAAAAATCAATTTTGGTATCAAATAAGAAACACCTTCCTAGAGGCATCTCCTAATATATCAATGAAAAGGGAACTTCTTACATAGTCATTTATTATTTAAAAAATTAAGTAGTTAAGTGACTATAAACTAACCATATAAGGTAAATAAACAGGGAATTCGGAGTTTGAACACAATCTCTACATATAACATGCAGTGTCCTATAGCATTTTAAAGACGTTTCGATTTTTCTTCCTCTCTCTCTTCTCTCCTTCTCAAACCCTAGCCGTCACCCCTTTCTTCTTCTTTTCAGAGGGGTGATTTAGGGTCAATTTTGACCCAAAAATCACCCCTCCGAATTGTTTTTCCTTCTATCCCAATTGAATAAGTGATTTCACATATTTTATGTTTTCTTTCGTTTGTTTTTGAGATTTCGTCGTCTCTGAACGACTCTGTTTGTTTTGATTTCCCGACTTTGTGCGATGTGTTTTTGATTTCTCGTCTTAGTGTGGTGTTTATTTGATTCAGGTTGAAAGACTAGCTTTGAGCAAGTGCAGATCCGATCAATGACAATGACTTTGGCGTCGTCAACGTTGCAGATCCGGAGACATGAATATTCTGGAGACATAAATATAGTCATATTAGTCATATTTGTAGGCATAGATACTTTTCCGTTTTATGCTATTAACATGGATGTTGTGAGTTTGTTCACAGATTCATCCTTTTTGTTTTTAGCGATTTTGAATTTGTATTGTATCGATGTACTCTATCAATTTGAATGAATGAATATCGTTTATTTTTGTCAAAAAATGAACATGCAATGTCCTTATTAGTTGAGTTATGTCCATAGAAACTTTATTATAAATTATTCAATAGTTGGAAGAAGAAGAAAAACTATAATCAAAGTCTTATGATTAGATAGGGTCGGTCCAATGCAGGATCGGCCCATAGCCCGTCGAGGTTGGGCTATGGCACCGAGCCTCCAATTATTTGGAGCCCAATTTTATTTTTTTTAATATTTAAGACACTAAATAATGGTTATATATCTAATAAAAGCAAATAATATTTATCTATTTAGCGTGCTTCAGTGGCATGGTTAGTTTTTGTTGAGTAACAGGTATGTGTTCAAGTCCCACCGAAGTGTAATTTTTAATAATTTTTTTAAAATGACTTATTTATTTTTTTTGGGGCCCATAATTTTTTTTTATCTCTTATAAGAAGATTTTACCCCATACCCCTACAATTATACCTTCACCCTTACATTTTGCATGAGTTGTCAATTTTACCCTCATATATATACCAAAATCATTCCCATTTTGTCACTTTTCTTGTTTTCTAGAGAGAAACAAAGATTAAGATTATGAATACAAAGTATTTTTCGGAAAACAAAATTCTGAGAAAGGGTAAGTTGAAGTAGAGGAAGGGGAAGATGAAAAGGATGTTGTCATGGATGATGTTGAAGACACATGATGTTGAGAAATGTTGATTTGGAGTTTTACTTTTACTGAATTAGGATTTTTAGTTTTTAAGTAACGTTTTAATTGATTTCCTATTCAATTGAATTATGTATTATTTGAAAGCAAACAAAATCAGAAACATAAATTCAAATCCCAAATCAGTCATTTGATCTTAGCCATGAGAGGTAGCTTTCATGGGTTAGAAGAAAATCAACGGAACATTCTTTACGGACCCAAAAAAAATTCAAGGAAACCCATCAATTTTCACCCTTTTTTTTAACAAACAAATATCACAATCCAAACTTTTGATTTTGTGATCCAATCGCTAAGCAGTGATAAATTCATGATATGAAGAACACACAAATTCATCAAATTCATTTAATACTGGAAAAGTAGTGTAGGGGTGAACAATAACCCGAAAATGTTGAGAGTGGAGAAGGGTAAATTTGGTATTTCATATAATTTGTAGGGGTGAAAGTAAATGTGTAGGGGTACATGGTAAATTTTCCCTCTTATAAAACTAAAATTGGACATATGAATTTGTTAAGACGGCCCTACTCCAATGTTATTGGCTTAGCATTGGTTTAAGGAAGGAACTTTGGTGTCGTGCAAAAATACACATTTGTTTAATTAATGCCTTTTTTCCGTCAAATTTTGGAGTTTTAGTGGGGGACTACCTTATGCTTGAATCAATCACATCTACCACATAAATTATGAATGCAAAAGGTAAAAGAGACACAATCAAAGTGTTAATAAAATACCCCCTAAAAAGAAAAATGTTAATAAAACAAGTTAGTAATATTTTGGATATATTAACACATAGGAGGCAACTATGAAATCTTCACGTCTTCTTTTTTATTCTTTGCATTCACATTGTATGTAGACCAATACAATATTTAACTTTATTTGCTGACTTTGATCCACATGTTATTTTCACGTTTTTGTTCCTTATCCATGTTCATGTTGTAGACCAAACTTTTATACTAGAATATATTTTGTTGACAATTGACTCTATAATTAGCTGGTTCTTACGTGTCTATCCTATTTTCAAGGAGAAAAAAAATATGATTTGTCTTTCTTCTTCCCCAAAATAGGTATATATATAAACTCTAATCTAACTAACATCATATCTTCAATATCTATTTTCCACATCTTGAATATCTCTTACTAAAGGTTGAAAAAATTTGTTTGTATTAGTCTTTACAATGAATGCACTAGCAGCCACCAATAGGAACTTTAAGTTGGCCTCTAGGCTTTTGGGATTGGATTCAAAGATTGAGAAAAGTTTGTTGATTCCATTCAGAGAAATTAAGGTAAGTGAAATCACACAAATATCTTGTTTTCATGTTCTTTTGGTTTTGTTGATCATGTTTTCATAAACACTTATAACATGTCTATAAACTGTTTTTAGTTTACTTCTCGTATGTTTTTCGAAGCAACTTATGAAAATATCTTATAACTGATATGAAAACAATTTGATTTGATTTTATATTTTATTATAGATATAGTTTTTTATACATAAACACTTATATGATAAGCGTTTATGCTATATACATTTGATTAAGTTGTTTATTCGGACACGGATATATTTTATTTTATGGTAAATATGTCTATATAAGATTTGAATCATATAGTTTGATAACTCATCATGTTCTAAATGTTGTTTAATGAAAATTCAGGTTGAGTGTAGCATCCCTAAAGATGATGGAACCTTGGCTACTTATGTTGGATTCAGGATTCAACATGATAACTCTAGAGGCCCTATGAAAGGAGGGATCAGATACCATCCTGAGGTTATTTATATTCTTGACTTTTAAAATTTATATTCTTGACTTTTTTTTACTTTTAAAATTCTTAAATTTTTTTAATAACTTTTAGAAATTGTGGTTGGGCCATGTCCCCACATAACCTGCTTGTAAGGTGAGAATTGTTCACTTAGAAACACATTGTCAGGTCATCTCTCATTTGATGTGGGACTGTTTAACGCACCCTCTTACGTCTAAGACATGACATCTCCTATCTGATGTGAGACTCTTTAACAATAATTTCACTGAATAACAATGTATTGGGCTATGTAGGTTGAACCAGATGAAGTGAATGCATTAGCACAACTAATGACATGGAAAACAGCAGTAGCAAATTTACCATATGGTGGTGCCAAAGGAGGTATAGGGGTTGACCCTTCAGAGTTAAGTTCTTCTGAGTTAGAAAGGCTTACTAGAGTTTTTACTCAGAAAATTCATGATCTTATTGGAGTTCATACTGATGTGCCTGCCCCTGATATGGGAACAGGACCACAGGTTAGTACAAATAATGAAATTTGTTAAGATTAAATGTTCGTACTAATGCATGTGTTCAAAAACCTTTGTAGTATAGACACTTCTGATGGAAGGTGTGTCAGGTCTTTAACATGTGTCGGTGTCTGACACCTAACACTCGTTGTTCAACTTCTTTGTTTTGAATGCAGACAATGGCATGGATACTAGATGAGTATTCAAAATTTCATGGCCATTCTCCTGCAGTAGTGACTGGAAAACCTATAGTAAGTAAATTAAATTATTTATAATTTTCAATTTAATGAGTGTTGAAGTGTACAACCAATACACTATGTTTAAATATAAACTAATTTCATTTCAAATTTTTCATTTTGAATTAAGGATCTTGGTGGATCTCTAGGAAGAGATGCTGCTACAGGAAGAGGTGTCCTCTTTGCAACTGAGGCTTTGCTTAATGAGTATGGAAAGAGTGTATCTGGCCAAAGATTTGTCATACAGGTACTTCTTGTTTTAACATTACACTAATTAGTATTTTAATATAGTAATATAGCATTCATTCTATGTTAATGTTTGGACTAGAGACACTGACTAGGTTTTAAATCGTGGTCGTAGTTATGTCGTGTTTTTCATACTATCGAGAATTGTGATTAAATGCAGCTGATGCAGTCTTAATCACGATCATAGACATGTTAGCTTTGATATTGCAACCTTGAACGTGGTCGCAGTTGCAGACCTATGTAAAACTTCGTCTCTAACATTGTGCAAAGTAGTTTGAAAATAATGTTCACTTCACCATGTCTTATAGATTATTGACCATATAACACGGCCTTAAACATTTTTGAGTTTATAACCTACTAAATTTTGTCAAACATATGTGTATGTTTGGAATCACAGTGAGTTTCATGAAATTTTCACGAAACTATGAGGCTACCATGATTTTATTGAAGCTTGAAAGTTTGCATTTTCCAAAATCATTGTGGCACACTTAACAATAACGCTGTGATTTTGTCAAACTCAACGTCAATCCAAAAATACCCTCCCATAATTAGTAATTTTGATAAATTTGACACAACAATGTTATCCATCTTTTCAGGGTTTTGGAAATGTGGGGTCATGGGCTGCACAATTAATAAATGAAAAGGGTGGAAAAATTGTTGCTGTAAGTGACATAACAGGAGCCATAAAGAATAGTAATGGTCTTGACATCCCAAGCCTACTTAAGTATTCCAAAGAGAACAGAGGAATTAAAGGATTTCATGGTGGTGATTCAATTGATCCTAAGTCAATTTTGGTTGAAGATTGTGATGTTCTTATCCCTGCTGCTCTTGGTGGAGTCATCAATAGGTACTTTTACATAAGCCTGATTTGGATTAAATTTTAGTTTATACATAAGTGCTTTTCAATTCAAATAAGTTCATAGTTTCATTTACAGAAAATTGAGATGAAGAATCAAATTTCTATTTTTTAAAATTTCATATTTTTATAAGATTCTTTTGATACTTCTTTCTTTATAAATACAACCACAAAATTGAATAAACCATTATTTTTGTCAAAATCTGTGTTTGTGTAAGGTGGCCTTACGTGCTATAATATCTGATCGTAACAAAATTATTATAGAACATGCAATGTTTGATATCACGGTGGATAGGAAGAAATCACAATGGTTTATCTTGATTTTGTCAAATTGGCGATGATATTAAACAAGGTCTAAGAATATCTTTTGTTATTAATTTGATAGATCAAATTAACTAATATGAAACATATGTTTAGAGATCAAACTAACAAAAAATAAATTTGACGACTAAACTTTATTAACGGGATACAAATTCTAGCGACCAGACACGTTTAAACACTAAAATGATTATTTACTCTTATACAATAGGAAATAGACAACATTTTTTTTTGGGCTAAATTGCATTTTTTGTCCCTTAACTATTTAGGTAGTATCACTTTGGTCCCTTAATTAAAATTCGATTTATTTTGGTCTCTTAATTTCTCTTTGTTACACATTTTGGTCCTTTCCGTTAGTTTTAATTCAAAAACGTTAGATTTTCTTCATTTTCTTCTGGAATTTTTCTGTGATTCTTGTTGTTGAAGGTTGATGGAGATGATACGAAGATGAAAAAGAGGAGAAGAAGATAAAGAAAACCTAATGTTTTTGAATTAAAAATAACGGAAAGGACCAAAATATGTAACGGAGAGAAGTTAAGGGACCAAAATAAATCGAATTTTAATTAAGGGACCAAAGCGATACTACCTAAATAGTTAAGGGACCAAAAATGTAATTTAACTTTTTTTTTTCTTTGCTAAATGTTATTCTAGTACCTTGAATGTACATAAGTCTAAAAAGTTTGTTTTTGTTGTCAACTTTTGGTATGGATGAAGGGAAAATGCAAATGAGATTAAAGCCAAGTTTATTGTGGAAGCAGCCAATCACCCAACTGACCCAGATGCTGATGAGGTTAGTTTGAATTCCCTCTTTTCTTCTCAAATTTATCAAACAAAAAGAGACAAAAGAAATTAATATTCAAATGTTTTTAACTTAAACCTTACTTTGCAGATTTTGAAAAAGAAAGGGGTTGTGATCCTTCCAGATATATATGCAAATTCAGGAGGAGTTACAGTTAGCTACTTTGAGTGGGTCCAGGTAAATTTTTTATCATTTACTATAACATGTCACATTAATGCAACTCTCTTGTACATTGAGCGAGGCTTAAAATTTTAAATTGAATAAAAGCAATGGTCATTTTGGAGAAATTTGCATGATTATTACAAACTAAAATCCTTTTTCTAAATGAAGTCAATGTAACAAACTAGGACAACATAACCCATTTGGGGTTGACTCAGGGGTTGGTTTGAGACCTTCAAGTGTGTTCCTCTCAAGGTCTCAGTTTCAATTCCCCCTAACGCCAATTTTGATGGGTTAAGTCATACAAAGCTATGTTCTGGTTTTAAATAGGAGCCCCACAAATGGATGGGGGATTAGACCTTCGAATTAGTCGGCTCTTGAACTGGATACCGAGTTTTAAAAAACAAAACTATGACAACATAAAATTAATTTTTCAATCACATATTACATGTAGCTATATTATAAAGTTAAATGATGAATTGATGATTATGTAATTTTCAGAACATACAAGGATTCATGTGGAATGAAGAAAAGGTGAACAATGAGTTAAAGACATACATGACCAAAGGTTTCAAAGATGTGAAAGAAATGTGTCAAACACATAATTGTGATCTTCGTATGGGAGCCTTTACACTTGCAGTTAACCGTGTAGCAAGGGCCACTGTCCTTAGAGGTTGGGAAGCTTAAAATCATAAGTTTCATACTCTTTTCATAAGAGCAATATGTGTAACCATTCTTGCATTTACATCCCTAAAATACAGGGATATTGATAGTTACTTTTTTTTTATGTAAATTGCATTTCTATTTGATTTTTTTCTCTCTTTAATGTGATACGTCTTTTTTCTCAAGTGTATCATTTCTTAATATATTTTTGCAAAATAATGTAAGTGTTATTTTTATAGATATTCAATTTCTCTGGGTGAGTATGTTTATACTCCCTCCGCTTTTTATACGTCGTTATAGAATAATAACATCAAATTAAGGAAGTGGAATTCTTTTCTTTTCTTTTCTATTATACCATCATTTTGATCCACCAATAAATTCATAAAGTGACAATGACATGAGTTCAGGGGCGGAGCCACCACCCGGCGAGCCCGGGCACTCGCTCGGACTCAATCGATACTTTTTCCATATTTCGCCCAACCCAATAGTCCATTAACCCACTAAAAAAAATTGGGCAAACATAATATTTTCAGACGCGCACGCACAAGAATTCTTGACTCTATAATTTTTGCCCAAACTCTATAAAAATTTTGGCTCCGCCGCTGCATGAGTTAGATTCATAGAGTAGGTTTAAGGACATGAGTTTTCTTTTCTATTATTCATTGGAGGGGGTGATACCTGCAAAGACACTCCAACAGTTAAGTCAGGAATCTGTGAGTTAATTTAGGGTAAATATATGTGCAGTTGGACCAAGGACATGAGTTAAGTATTCATAGAGTAGGTTTAAGGTTTTGATCCTTGAACCTTCACCGAGACGGTTCTCCTCAAGGGGCAACCGTGAGAAGATTGTAAGAAAAAATCACTAGATATGGACTGAATGTCCCAGATTGCCCCCCAAGGGTCATTATTCTAATGTGATTTAGGGAGGTGCCCGTATGATGGTCCTTTTGAGCTTTGAGGGTACGAGATCCGGCATGTTCAAGTGTTTAAATTTCGTTTCAGTACACACAATTCATAATCAAGTTTTCAGTTTAATGACATCAAAATTAATACATCAAAACTTAATGTTCAAGAATCAAGTTCAGAACAAGACATCAGAATAAAGGACCAAACACACATCAAAATCAAGTTCACATCAGTAACTTGTTCTTCAAGGCTCTAAAGTATACACTTGAGAAATGCAGTATAGCAACCATAATTTTAGTTTACTTCCCAAGATTCTAAAGCTCTTACGTTCTCTATAAATATCCAAATATTTAGGATTTAAAAACCAAGATATTGCACTTAATCATAATCTATTTCTCAAAAGTACATAGCAAATTCATAACTCTTCAAAAGTAAAAGAAATACACTTCATCTCTAATTTTAAAGTATATTTACAACCATAATCACACTCCATTGAGTGAGATCATAGTCACTTCCAAATACTTGTTATTTTTTTGCATAAAACGCCGTTAATCTTCTTTGGACAGTAAAGAAGGATTTAGGCCCCGTTTGGATTGAGCTTATTTTAAGCTTATGAAAAATAGCTTATGCAAATAAATAAGTGTTTATTTTAATTTATAAACTCTCACTAACGAAAATTGTATCTTATAAATAAATAAGTGTATTTGTATAAGTTGTTTTACATAAGTTCTAAAATAAGCTGATTCAAACGGACCCTTAGTGAATGTAATTAGAGTGAAGTGGTCGAGGTAAGCTTGTGTAAGCGTGCTAAGGCATTGAGAATACAATGTAAAAGTCACAATGACCAGAAGGTCAAGGTGCCATAATTGAGAAGAATTCTTAAGCACTGTATAGGAAAATCACCATTTTACGAGGACTAAACTCGTTAGTATTGGATGAATTAAAATAACTCTTGTGTGTCATATTTATTTACTTCTACTCTTTAATTTTCATTTAGATGAGTAAGCATAGTTCACACACCAAATTCTTCATTTGAATTTATGAACAACAAAACTTCAAAATTATACCGGTATACTCTTTTACAAATATCAAGTTTGCTCTAAAGACAAAAATTTAAAAGGTTATAATTCAAACCTCGGTTTTCTTTTTTACTATTATTTTGTTCTTCACATACGTCACCGTGATTCAAATTAAGTTACCAAAACTATGATTTTAATTGATTTGCATGAATTTATAAAACATGCAAGATTTAAAACCGTTTTTCCTATTATCCTTGCATATTGAGAAAGATTGAGAGAGACTTATGATCATTATATCTAACCAAAACTTAGTTTTAACATCATTCAAAATAAAAAATTAAGTCTAGACCTAATATCGACAACATTCACAAAATTCACCATTTAAAATGATGTCGATTATAAATATTTTTAATTTTATTTTATGGAAATGATAACAAGTGCTCTTAGGATTCATGTAATCGCTATCTTAGGTTGTTTGATTCTTTTCGAGTATAATTGATTTTGACCTGATTTTAATTAAAATTGGGATTTGTAACTTTTGAATATGAAACTGATTTTTACGCATAAATTAATTGTTCAACTTAATTTACATGAGCTCAGTTTGGGAGAAAACTCGTGAGACGTGGTTGAAATGCAACGTATATGTCGTGTTCCATGATTGTAACCCTATTGCATATTTTGCGTGTTGTGTTAGAGACTCCCGCAGACAATTTATCCGGGCTCAAACGACATGGCAGCGGGCAAATATGACAATTTTGGAGGGGAGGCAGTAACCTTACTCAAGTCCTTTCAATTTGATGATGCAAACAGATGGGACTGGGTTGTCTTCGACTCCGACTCATCTACTCTAGTGCAAGTTTTATCCTCTCTGGGGCCATGGTGATTTGAAATTTTATGTTATTGTTTCTAGTATTATTTATCAGTATGAGACAAGCGAACATGGTTGTTCATACTTTAACTAGGGCGGTCTGTTCTTGAGCTAATCGTCATATTTAATTAATATACACTGTCAATTTATAATTATTTTATACATACATTCAATTAACGTGATAATACATCATTGAATGTAAATGTAAAATAATTTTACACCGTCGCTCTAGAGTAATTTAACTCTAATATGAGATTCCTCGTTCACATAGAAAGAATCTAGTGCAAAGGAAATTCCTCGTTCACATAGAAAGAATCTAGTGCAAAGGAAAGTACAGTTCAACTGAAGTAAGTTCCCAACACAACAATCATCCTAGTCACAAACATCAACAACGTAAGACAATGTCATCATCTTCAACAACAACTTCACCACAACTTCGTAAAGACACAATCTTCAACCGTTGGATTATCTTCTCACCAGCAAGATCAAAACGACCCTCCGATTTCAAATCCAAATCATCATCATCATCCAATCCCACTGGTGTTCGTTGCCCTTTCTGTATTGGCAACGAACACCAATGTGCACCCGAGATATTTCGGGTGCCAGCTAATAACCCGAATTGGAAAATTCGGGTTATTCAGAATCTTTACCCTGCTCTCTCACGCGAACTTGCGGACCCAGTTGATGAAACTGGGTCTGTAAGTTCGGTGTTGGATGGGTTTGGGTTTCATGATGTTGTTATTGAAACTCCGGATCATGATGTGAGGTTGTCTGATTTGGAGAGAGAGGTGATTGGTGAGGTTTTTGTTGCTTATTGTGATAGGATTCTTGAGCTTGGGAAAAGGAACTCTATCAAATATGTTCAGGTTTGTTTTTGAAAATAATAGTAATGATTTTTGTGGATTAATTTCTATTTTTAATTTGTTATTATTTAGAGAAAATTGAATGAAAACTGTATGGTTTAGACTTTAATAGTAGTTGATTTGCTTATTTTGAATATTGTAAGGTTAAGTGTAGTTTTTATATTCTATTTGGTGTGATATTAGCTCTGCGCACCTACACTTTTGATCAAAGGTGTGTTCGGTGTTCAATGCTGACACATGTGATTACACTGAATTGTCATTTTTTTTCTTCAAATTATTGTCCGTGTCCGTGTCGAGTCTGGTGTTTGTGTTAGTGCTTCGTAGGATATTAATGAGTATATGCATTTTTTAACAACTTCAAATTGAAGGTATGTTTAGTGTACGTTTTGTGTTAGACACTGATGCATCACTCACATCGATCACTTCATTTTTTAGAATTTCAAATTATTATGGGTGTCTATGTGTCTGTTTCAATCTCATGTCCAATATAGAGTATCCATGTTTGTGTCGGTGTTCAACAGATATGCAGTATATACATATGAGTGGTATTAGACTAATATGAATAGATGCACCTATGTAACAGTGACACTTCATATTGAAGATGAATGTGGATTTTATGTAGTTGAGATATCCCTGAATTCAGGATGTCTGTGCATTGACCGTTGGATATAGATCAGACAAATGAAAAAATGTGCAGATTTTAATTTTTTTGAAAATCCAAAATACTAAGCATGAAATTTGGATTGTCTGATCTTGATCAAATGTTTACCCATGTATTGTAACTGCATGAATTCAGGGCCTCCCATCTCCAGAGAATTTTGATCTGTTTGGTGTCTAACATGTATCGGTGTCGGACACACATGGTTACATTAAATTCATTTTTCCAAATTTAAAATTATTACTGATGTCTACGATTATGTGTCAGTTTTAATGTCATATCTGGTGTATGTGTTGGTGCTTCATTTACATGCACACCTATACATAAGTGTGGTAATTTTGTAGTACACCTTCAATATTATTGTGGTTATATTAATCCTTGAAAATAGAAGATATTAAGTTCTTATAATTAGTATTTTGTTTGTTAAGCTTTCACTGATTTGACTTAACAAAATATATTTCTGGTATGAAATGGAAACTCACACTGTTCTCTTACTGATTAAACTTGAGTTTGGGATCCATTCAAGAGAATAAAATTCTTTCCCAGCTTATTACTGACACTCTTAGGGTGTGTTTGGATGGAGGGTTTAGGAGGGGAGGGTTTGATTTTCATTTTTAAATTATGGACACTAAGAAATATTTTTTAAAAAGTTAGCATATTAACATGATAAACAATCATATAATACTTCAATCATAATTAATGTATTTTAGAAAAACATGTTATATAGTTCATAATTTAAAAAAGAAAAGTGAACTCTCCCTTCCCTTCCCCTCCTAAACCCTCAATCCAAACACACCCTTAATGATGTATGCTTTGCATGTAGCATTTTTTTCTATAATTTTATTGTGTGAATAGTTTGTATTCATATTTTTTTTTGTAAATTAACCTCTTAGATGTGATTCAGAATAGTTTGTGGATCTTGGAATTATTTTGGAGATATTCATTTTAGTCTATTTGCATTGTGCAGTAGTGAGACATGACTTCTAGACATTGTATTTATTTCATAACACTATTGTTCTGCGACACACTATTTAGTATAAAATGTTGTCAAATAGCGGCTATAGCGGCCTTAATCCTTATAACACTACTGTATAGCGGAATTCAAACAAACCGCTATTTTCTGTGATCTGCAATTTACAATATCGGTTCTGCATAATTATATTACTGTTATTGTTCTTCTTTTCGCACCTGTTTCAAGTAATTATTATGTATAAACTTGAGTTCATTAATCTTTGAAGGTGTTCAAAAACCATGGCGCTGCAGCTGGTGCATCAATGAGTCATTCTCATAGTCAAATGATTGCCCTGCCCATTATTCCACCTAGTGTTGCTGCCCGTCTCGGAAGTATGAAGGATTATTTTGATCAGACCGGAAAATGTTCTATTTGTGAAATTCAATGTGAGGATCTATTGATTGATTCGTCGACATACTTCTTTTCATTGGTTCCTTATGCTGCTTCATTTCCTTTTGAGATTTGGATTGTTCCTCGGTATCACTCTGCTCATTTCCATGAGTTGGATGCGGAAAAGGTAACACTTAAATTCTTTCCGAAGTCGTATTAATGTTTAAAACTTTAGGTGAAAAATATTTTAGCTTGATTTAAATATAATGCACCCCTTATCACACATGAAATACAGGTCCAATTTTAGTAGTTTTGTTAGACTTGAATCTTAGTGTTATGGTTTCTGCAGCTCTTAGATGCTAGATTTTTTATAGGGGTGAATGGTGATTACATGTGACAGAAATATTGAAAGTAGGTCTGAAATGGTGTGAGGATTTTTATCCCGCTGTACTGTCGCAGTCCAGTTCTTCGTCAAAAGAATAGTCTTTCTTCCTCCTTTTTTTCCTTTCTGTCCAGCTCTTCTATTTTTATTTGCATAGCTCAGTTTTGATCTTGGAGTTCCTCTTTGCCGGGGAATCTTCATTCTGTTGTTTAGATCCTCTGTTGTGGATGTGTGAATTGTGTCTCTGAAAGCTTGGTTCTCCCTGGGACAGCTCGTGGTGAGTGTTGCTTCTTAAGAACATCTGAGGCCTGAGTTAGTTTTACCGAGGCCCTACTGGTGGGCGCCAATGTTCTTGCTCAGGAACACATAGTTGTTCACCTTGTTGGTGATGAATCCTCTCATCTCTAAATGCGCTACTGTAGCTACCACTCTTGCTTCGCTGCTCCTGCTCAGGGGTATCTGAACAGGATCCGAAGAATGCTATGGTTGAAGCATTATGATTGGCTGAAGCGCCGTGCTTATCCTGAGTTTGAATATGTCGTTATCCTTATCTTTATAATGGTTTTAAGCACTTTCCTCTTCATATGCGGGTTGATACGAGCTACATATATGTCGTAATTTCTCCAATTCTGCGCTTATGGTCTGAAAGTTAATCTTCGTTATCTTGACATTTATGTTACAGGCAATTGATCTTGGAGGTTTGTTGAAACAAATGCTTAGAAAGATATCCTTGCAGTTGAATGATCCGCCATTCAACTTTATGATTCACACAAGTCCACTGCATGGCGATGAGTCAGAATTGGCATACAATCATTGGTTTATACAGATAGTACCTCAACTTATCGGGACAGCAGGTTTCGAGCTCGCGACTGGATGTTACATAAATCCTGTTTTCCCTGAGGATGCTGTAAAGATTCTTAGAGACGTGAATGTTCCAGAGTCGGAACAAAAGAGGTAGAAACATACTGTTAACCTAGGGACTGTTTGGAGGAAGCACTATTTGAGCTCATCAACTACTGAGATAAATATTCGTAAGACTGTTTGAGAGAGAACTAATGGAAACAACTTGTATAAGTTGTTTTCAGCTTATTTCCATAAGCTCTTCATGATAGTTTATGAAAGTAGCTTATGACTTGTATGAAAACGGTTTGATTTTATTTATCTTTTTTTTTTTTT
>Ga0228710_1003697_pt1 | contig 24253 bp, 10 predicted proteins | sample MedpolnodulmetaG_FD_177995 | JGI IMG/M metagenome (GOLD analysis project Ga0228710, IMG submission 177995) | Root nodule microbial communities from Medicago polymorpha collected in Santa Monica, California, United States - pink nodules | ecosystem: Host-associated > Plants > Roots > Nodule...
GTTGAATTGATTATTATTGGGATCCATTTTACTAAATAAAGACTAAAACTTCAAAAGAAATGCTAATAGAATGCTAATAATAAGATTAAGAGAGTGAAAAATTTGGTTTTTTTTCTGCGTCCAAATCAAATGATCCAAGTCTCTATTTATAGAGAAAAAAAAATCATGAATTTTGGTAAAAAAATAAAAAAATTATTTGCAATGAAATAATTGAGTCCAAATTATTAAGATGATAAAAATTCAAGCAGCCAATCGTAATCTGTCAAGTGTCCCAGCTTTATCCACTTCTCTTTCTCCGCGTTCCCTGTCGCTCACTCTCCCTGCGGCGCGTGTATCTCACGCGCCTGTTTTGGCCAAATAAAAACGCGACACGTGGCATGCGGGACAGATTTCAACTTGTTGAATGGCTTCATCACCTCTTTCATCCACCTCATCTTTCCACTCATTTTCAACATAGTCTTGCAATGGTTCAATATATTTAATGTTGCTTTCAATAAGTCCATTGTAGTTGGTCTTATGGTTTCGGTGTAATTGTTTCGGTAGTTTATGATTAAGCCACTTCTTCTACTATATGACAAATTACACCGAAGGTTATGTTTCTACTATATAAACCTTCCTGTAATGTCTTGTGAATCATAAGACCTTCTTGTAATGTCTTGTAAATATATGACCGTGTCACTTGTTCACAAGAAGGTTTTCTATAACTATGCAAAACATTAGTTTTCTCACATTACAATTAGATCTTATTCTTACATAATTATCACTTTTTTTTAAAGAAGATATTTATCACTTTTTCAAAGTTAAAATTTTGATCCGAATTACTTCTCATGACAAATCATAGTTTATTCCTTTATCTTGTATTATGTTAAAGAATAAAGCTCAAAAATGTATAACAATGGCTTTACTCAAATTCATGTGCTATGATGTTGGAAATGAGGTATGTTACATTAACGGACAACTAACGGTGTTAGATTGGAGGCGTGGTGTTTGTCACCCAAAATATAAAGTAGGGGAGGTTTCTGTTATGTTAAAAATTAAAGGGGGTATGAGCGACATTTTAGCAAACTTTAAGGGAGGTCTTTATAATTTTCCCTATATTTTAACATAAGAGTGGAGGGGAGTGTAAGTCAAGTATCTTTGAAGGGATGGGCGTGTAATTTACTCTACTTTAATTTATTTTTTCCGAAAGACATACACACTTTAATTCTCATCTATGCAATTGCAATTGCAATTGCAATAACAATAACAATGAAATAAAGGCAAAAATTACAACGCAAACCCCACTAAAAAAAGATAGTGAAATAAAAGGGAAAAAAATTGTGTACCAACAAATAATATAGGTGAGGATTTTTAAGGAAAATATTACGTAACTTTGATTCAAAGATATTGGGGAGTGTGTGGAAAGTGTTATTAGTGGGGCAAATTCTATGGTACACCCAAAAATTTGGGTGTATTGGTACACCAAATCAATAAATTAATAGTTAAATGTGTTATTTTTTGAAGAGAAAAATTGTTTTATGTCACCTATAATTATAATAATTAAATCTTATTTACCAAAAACGTCGAAGAAATAAAATTTAATTTTTCTGAATTTTTGGTATTCATAATAGAAAATTTTGATTATTTTTTACAATAAAATGTAAAAAAAATTAGTATGATTTTTATAAACATTAAAATGATGTTTTTTCTAATGAAATGACATTTTCTAAAATATAAATATCAACAAATAGCTCTTTATTCCATAAAAATAATAGTTAATTTAAAAAATTTTGAAGTAAGAGTACCGGTACACATTAATTTGCAGGTGTACCGTAGAAGTTCCCTATTAGTGGTGTGATGGTGGGACCGTAACTTAACAATATAGCAGCATATGATAAGGTGCAACACAATAACCTCTTGGATATTTGTAAATTTTAGGGGGTTCATCAGTATAAAACATTGGTTAAAATCGAAAGAAAAAAAAATCAATGGTATCGATGAAGTTTTATAAATCTCAGCAGGTGTAGCTGCACCCTCTCACTCTCATGTGGCTCCGTCATTGACGACAGTTAACTACTGCTGATTTAATGAATGAGCAATTTCATAAATGAAAAGAGTAATTTTCGAAAGAGCATGTAGGACATGCATCCTAAGCCGCCGGACCACACTTCTTGCCAACAAAGGGATATGGACACTTTGTAGATACATACTTCTTCAGATAGGACTTCTGCCCTTGATGGAATATCCTTGATAACCACTTATACGACACAATGATAAGTATGCCTCCACACTTCTTGTGTAAAGGTTCATACTTCTTTTAGGATAAATTATATTTTTTCTATTAAGCTATTTTTAGATTTTACATTTACCCCTTTTTGTTTTTCCTTTCATTTGAGTTCTTTACATTACATACATTATACACTTCAGTCTTTTTTTTCCCTTCTATTTTAGTCATTCAAATTACAAAGCTTATACATTTTGATCTCGATCGTAAATTATAAATATTAAATATTTTGATCTTTTCATTTATAAGTTCTAGTGTCCTTTTCCAAATTTAAATATTTTGATCTTTTCCAAATTTTTAGTCTGTACTCTCTTTCAAAAGATCTCCTTCGCAGCCCTCATGCATAAGCATATGCGCAGCCTTCATAATGAAACAAGAGCCATGCAATGCAAACTCTCTTTGAAGCTTATAAATGCAACTCTTTTATGTTATGATCACTTGATCAAGAAATGTGACATTCAAAGACATTATTGGCCAAGATGAATTGATCGCCATAAATTCCTTGGACAATCTTATTCTTAGAAGGTACCAATATCATCAGCATTAATGAGAGAAAACTTAAGATGGGCAAAACTTTTTTTTTAAGTGTCGGTTGAACACATTTTTTGTTCAAGGGTTGAACACATATTTAGCGTTCAACCATATTGTGTCGTATTTGTTTACCTTGGACATGAGCTTAGATGTAGCTTCCATGCCACATCTTCCTTCTTGAGTCGTATCTTTGTTTTGGTTTCACCATATTGTGTCAACTATTTGGGTCTAACGTGTTCATTTAATGTGGACTATGGTGGTCATAATCTGATTGTTTGTTGGAAATTTATAATATATTGATATGATTGGGTGACAAAATATGCTAATCATGTTGTATTTACTCACCAAACACTGTATCAATACATGTTATTGTAGTGTATAATCATGTCTTACTTGTTTTGACCACCAAACAAATTATAAAAGAGTGATGAAATACAATATCTTAGCGTCTATAACTATAATTAAACTCTAAGAAAATAAGATAGTGATTTATAAGTTGAGTGGAAAATAAATATCCTCAATCTGGCCCAAGACCAGTCAAAATATGACAGATTTAAGGGAGCAAAAGATTCCACTTAATACATTAAAAATAGTTTTGGTCTTGCATTAAAAGTTTGAATAAGTGATTATATCTTAAATAAATTGAAATTAATGTCCAAAATATTTTTAATAATTGACCATTACTTATGATAAATGCTTATCTTGAAATTGAAACGCTTTTTAAGAAGTAAATTATCTTTTATTACAATAATATTGATTTTCCTACGCCAGCAAGCTTTGACACATGTTTTTACTTAAAAACACCTGAGAAACCTTTTGGGGCCTCATTGTAAAAATATAATCAAACGAGGTCAAACTCTAATAAACCTCAAGTACTTTATAAGGGGGTCTAAGCCTTCACCATAAACAATTGGTGGCAGAAGGATCCAAGAAGAAAACCCTTCATGGATGCTAGAATGCTATACTCGACAAGAACACTTAAAGCTTTAAAAAGTCTTCAAGACGTGAGTAAAAAAATCATTTCATTTCTCTTCGATGGTATAATTGATTTGAGAAATTGAAACTAGTGATTATTGGAAATTATTTGTGTTGAAATTTGCCTGTTTGGTAAAAACGTAGTTGTTTGATTAGGGGTTTTTTCTTCTTAAATATGAATTGTGCTAAAAAATTGGGTCATGAATTTCATGAATGTTTAGTTATGATGTGAACGGTTATAGTTATATATGGTCGTCATTGACATGTATTTTGTGATGTATGATATGTCAATGATCTTCTCGGATTACTTGATGGTTCCATTAGGAGATAGAAATATGTGGTAAATTAAATATTATTATATTATTTGTTGGATTTTTTCTCTCCTAATGAAACCATCCTGTAATTACGGATGATTTCTACCCATGAAAGTTGTTGAGATTTTAGTATCATCAGTATAACATTTTTTGAATGTTAGATACAAATTACATTACATCATAAATCAATAATACCCTCTTTCGATAAGGTATCAAATAATGAGTAACATTCTTTTGAGGAAGGAGTATTGATTTATAAATAATAAACATTCGAAGAAGTGATAGAATAATAGCCTTAAAAAAAAGATAAAGATGCTTGAATGATGGAAAAGTGTACGTTGAACCGTGCGAAATTCATTTACTCTGAATGATGTAAATAATGAAAGAAATACTTGAAAAATAGAAGTTTTTTTTGTATTGATAGCAACATTTGAACCAAACAATGCAGGAAACCATCGAGAACACAAACATTGATGTTGAACATTGAAGAGAGACTATAACAGAGAGAGAAATAATCTATACTGAACTGATTTGAGACAACTTTGGTAACAATTTTTATCTTTTTTTATTGGTAAAAAACAATAGAGAGAATAAAAACATAATGTGAGTATGAGGGAAAATATTGATAAAAAGTTATAACAAAGTGGTTTTACAAAGAGAGTAGTAACAACCTTTTTTCAATCATCAAATCCTCTTATGATGTTAAATTCATCCAAAAATCAGTTATAACAAAGTGGTTTTACAAAGAGAGTAGTAACAACCTTTTTTCAATCATCAAATCCTCTTATGATGTTAAATTCATCCAAAAATCTCTTATGAAGGTGAGAAAAACATGTGGGGAGGGGGGGGGGAGTTCAGAGTCTGATAGAGTTCATAATAGCAGCAGATAAAAAATTATACTCGTTCCTTCCACAATTCGGAAGTAGTTCAGTTCCCCTTGCACTTCCAAGAAGATTTTCACTATAATCCAATCTGATTACAAATATTCAAATACACAAGCAAGAGACTTCAAATACTCAAGCAAAAGATTTCCTATGTTCAAGCACAAGAGTAAGAGACTTCTAAACAAATAAATTACAAAGAAATAAGTTTGGTTTGAACACTTGATATACAATCAGTGGTGTTCACAATACAGAACAGTTCAGATTCTAAGTCTCGAGAATTTCTAAGATATGAAAGTTGTTAAGAAATTCTAAGTGTTTGATGCACAACAATTTTAGCAAAGTTTGACACAATTTAAATGTTGTAGAGTCTCTACAAATCTTTAAGTCTTCATTTCTTTATATAGAGATATGAAAGAGACGTTGTAGAGGTGCCAGCACATCAAAGAGTCGTTGTAGAAGCTTGATTAATCAACATTGATTTGTTGCTTGATTTGGTTAATGTCCTAGGAAGGAATAGTTTGAAAATCATTCCTTGTATGGAGAATTAACCATCAAAGACACAATTGTAGCTTGTACTATGCGTAGGAAATGTTGGAGTAGTGGTCGTACAATTGTACTATTGTCATTACTTTGTCATCCTTTAGTGCATAATCATCCAATGCCTTCTAATTCCTCTAAAATATTTGTTGCTTCAGTCTTCTATTCCTTCTGCACATTTGTGTCCTCAAATATCCATTTAACTAACTTCAGGTTCTTCACTTCAGACTATGATGGTCTACTCTTCAGGCTCTGATAGTCAACTTCTGATGGTCTTCAGACTTAGACTTGCAACCAAGCTTCTCTTGTAAATTCTTTTGCTCTCAATTGTTCTTCCAGAACCAATACCTTGTTTTAAGACTCTGAGTATATCAAAAGTAGTAACATTTATTAATTGTATTGACTTGTGTAAAATATAAAAAATGACAATTAAAAAGTAACGGAATTAGTATTAATAAAGTGTTGATGAACTAAAAATATTACTTTGTATGATTAATTTGATTGCATATTCCCTCGGTTCTAAAATGCAAGTAAAAAAAATTCTCTTGCTTTGTCCCAAAATTAAAGGAAAAAAGACAAACTTTATCATATTTAATCTTGTTTTTAGAAAAAAAAATCATCTTTTCAAAGAAAAACTTTTGCATATCTTCGTTAAATTAAATACAAATTGCATTCAATTTTCTCTTTCTTTCATTTTCTCCATAATTAATAGCCAATGAAAATTATTTTTACATATTTCCATGAAACTTATTCCAAAGAAAACACAAAAAACTATACTTCAAATTCTAATGTTTTAGTTTTCGTAATAAATGTGATTTTTTTTAACACAATTTAGGACAGAGAGTATTCCTCCAAATAAAATGGTTCTGGCATGATCAATAATTTTAAAATGTTATATAAAAAAGGTATGTAACTCGTGTAATTCATAGACTATTGCTTAGTACTTTGTTGTAACTATGAAATGTGACTATGTGGGTTACCAATAGAGTTTTATGATGTGGATATTAATAAGAAGAATATCATTTCCCATGTTCATCCAAAAAGAGATCAGTACTAAGGGAGAATATGAGTGGTACGAGAGATATTATTGAAAGAATAATAAATATTTTATTGTTATTCTAAAATAATAAATATTAAATTGATACTATTCTAAAGTGAGAGAGTAATTATTTTCGTTTGAATTTGTTCAACAAATTATTCATAGACTATTGCTTAACTAGATTCAACTTCCCAGTTGAATTTTCCTCCCGTTTTTATAATAATAAGATCTATTAGAAAAGGGGAGCTTCTATGGTACAGTCAGGAAATTGACTTTTTTGAAAAAGTTAATTTTGATCTTAATGTTTGATTCATTTTTAAATTGTTGATTACTAATTAATGATCAATAGTAATTCATCTAGTAATGCTTCCAACATCTTGAACTTACCGATACTATTTTATCGTTGGAATCTTTAACATGCAAATAGAGTTGATAATATTATGTGATAGTCTTAAGTGTTACACTTTGTTGGGTGTTATGCTTTTATCAAGGTAGAATAAAATTAGATTAAGTGTAGTCTTATTAATCTGATGAATTGATGATACTATGATGACTTAACTTTTGATGTCATTGTACAAACAGTGGGGGTGTTGCTCATTACATTTTTGATGTTATAGTGTTAACTTTGCTAAAAAAGTCATTTTCATGACTTCACCATAGAATTTTCCTTAAAAAAAGTTTCTATTTATAAGAAAATGTCACATTTTTCTCTGAAAAAAAATAAAATAGAATGTCACAATTTTAAGGTGTAGTTATTGTTGAAAAACTTTTTTATCCACCCTTTTTTTGTTACTTTCTATCGACCAGTCTATCTTTTTAATATTAGTGACTATATTTAATTTTTTCACTATTTTTTTTTTATAAGAATACACTTGTTAAAATATTTAAAAAGTTATGACAATTAATAAATGCATTGATTTTATTGTTTTTTTTATAATAAAAACCGAAGAAAATATTTCTTTGCCTAGTAAATTGCACACACAAATTGACGGATTAAGTTAGGAAGCCAAAAAAACACTATAGTGTGGGAAAAAAATGCAAGCTAGCAAACAAAGCAAAATGGCAAGGGTCTTCAAGCATCTTTTAATTGTTGAGGGCAATTTTGTTTTATTTAAGATGCCTCCATTTTTACCTATTCAATACATTGATGTCTGACATGTGGCAGAAACAAAATCAATGGTAGAGATTACAAATTGAAAAAAAAAAGCATTTGTTCTGGAAAAAATACTGGCTCCTTCTGTCTCTCCCTCTCATCGGCACTTCGCCCGTCACCATCTATCCAGCGGCGACACTCTCCTCCTTCACACGACGACACTCTCCTGAGAGGAGGAAGATTGATGGGTGTACCGTTATACATGGAGATGGTGAAGGAATAAGATGGATTGTTTTCTTTTTTGTGTCAAATAGTTTTGTAGCTAAAAATTACTTGAATAAGTGAACTACATATGGTTTAAACCCGACCTACATATATTATGTAATGTCCTTATAATTTTATGTATTTTAATCTTTTAATTATATATTTTAAATTTATTTTTGTCACATGTCATACATTTATACATTGGAAAAGACTAAATAGAGCAAAGCTAAATTGAGCAAAATTGAACTCAACCGATATATATTTCAGCAACAAACTCAAAGGCAACTGACATAGACAACTTGTCCACCCATTAAAGTAAGGTTAGTTTTCAATTCTTTTTCTTCTTATTTATTTATTTTTTTTTGCAAAATTGAGATTCTTATACCAGGAAAGCCAGCTTTAAATACAAACTCCTATTGGTAGCATGGCTGCACCACTTTGACAAGTGTTTCTCCAAATTCATGCCATTTTAATTAGCCTATGGTTAATTCAAACCATGGTTAAATTTAACCATTTCACTTCATTTTACAGATTCATTTTTTTGTACTTATTATATATATATATATTTGAACGTTTCTCTTTCATTTAGAAGACACAAAAACACACCAATTTTCTTTCCTTATTTCACTGTCTCACTCTCTCTTTTTCTCTATGTTTTGGTAAACCACTTTAGGTAACCCAGATTAGTGCTATAAGTCTATTATTGTTATCACCAACACTACAAATACAAACATGGTATCATAGATATTCACCAAAAGAGGAAAGAAAGAGAAAAACTTTGTAACAAATTCAAAGACTATTTTTGTCTAATTCACCTACAAAGCACACACATTGTGTTCTTTCTTTTTTTTTACTACAAAAATAGTGTTCTTTATTTTTGTAGCATTCAAATGAAGAGGTCTCCACCATCTTCAAGTTCATCATCTTCATCTTCTATTGGATTTGAGAATCCAATTCAATCAGTGAAAAAAAGAGGTGCTAAGAATCCAAAAAAGAATCTCAATGTCAAGTCACAGAATTTAAAGCAGAAGAAAAACCAAACAAATGGTGGCAGTAGAAGAAGCTCCATTTATAGAGGAGTTACAAGGTTTGAAATTTAATCACTTTTCTTAATTTTTTTCAATGTTTTTTGTACATTTTTGATGACCCTTTTGAATTTTGTTAATGGGTTTTTAGTTTCATTTGCATGTCACTTATTTTTATTTCATCAAATTAGACATAGGTGGACTGGAAGATTTGAAGCTCATCTATGGGATAAGACTTCTTGGAACAAGATTCAGAACAAGAAGGGAAAACAAGGTAATTTTACTAAGGTTTTTTTTAATATTTGGTTTTTCTTTGATTCTTTGATGAGTTTCTATGAAATACGGACAGAGACATGTATACCAGATACGACACAGACATTGACACATCGACACGGAAAATAATTTGAGAAAAATGACATAATTCAGCGTAATCATAAATGAGTTTTTTAGTGAATTTTTTTTCTGGTGAATTTTTTATTATTTGGTTAGTAATATGTGATTAATTAAGCCAGAAAAAAGATTAATTAAAAAAAAATAGAGAAGACAAGTTAGAGAAAATCAAGGAGATCTGTTATGTTTTTATTATTATTTTAATTTTAACTTTTTTGATTTTAATTATTTTAATGGTGATTATTTTCTATTTGTGAGTTTCTGACTTTGTTTTATTCTTTGCAAATCTCTGTCATTGCAACGTTCACAATCACTTGCGGATGGTTTAGTTTATTTGGGTAAGTCTTTTTGTCATACACTTTGATCTCACACAATCTTAGTCAACTTTTTCAATTTTATAAATTATTAATAGTTATAAATTATTATTGATTTGTAGAAAGATTCTGATTAACTTAATTTGGTTATTATGTTGATATAGGTGCTTATGATACTGAAGAAGCAGCAGCTCGTACCTATGATCTTGCAGCACTCAAGTATTGGGGAAAGGATGCAACCTTGAATTTTCCGGTAAAATTATTTAGTTTTTTAAAATTGGTCAATGAAAAAAAAAATGGAGAACTATTTTGTTTTGGAAAAATAAGAAGCATCTAGTTGGTCTCAAAAAATTTCAAAGTTTTTTAAGCCATGATCAATGAGTATTTTGACCAATGTTTGAAATTTTCATAAATAATATCAATATATCTTTTTCTAAGTTGTATGATATGGACCCCGTTCAGAGAATCGTTTCATTTAAGTAATTTACGATAAAATATTAATTTTGCTCTACATTTTTTAATTAAAAATGCCACATACCCTTTGAATTATTGTTTAGAAATTCATGTTAGAAACTTTTTGTTACCCTACTATCAATATGAAGTTTACACTGCCGTATGATCTTCGTTAAAAAATTTGTTAGACACAAAAAAGTGAGTCCTCCTCTTCCGACTTAATTTTTTCGAAGTTAGGATCGAACTCATGACCATCTGTTTAAGGAACTCATATCCCTTACCATCGATCAAATTCATTGTTGATATAGGTCCATATAAGATACATCTATATTTTTTATGTTAATTTTTAAGGGCCGCGTACAATTTAATTTAACATATTGTTGATATTTGTAATGAAATGAATATGTAACTAATTTGTGAAAGAACTTTGCAGATAGAAACTTATGCAAAAGAGTTTGAGGAAATGGACAAAGCCTCAAAAGAAGAGTATTTGAACTCTTTGCGGCGGCAAAGCAGTGGTTTTTCTAGAGGACTTTCTAAATACCGTGGGGTTGCCAGGTTAGATACATACAAATTTATACAACTCATTTCATTCTAAAACGAAAATTTAAATTCTCTAGCATTTGTTTGAAACTGTGACGCAATGTGTCTCAAAACGGATCTGGATTGTCTGCAGTCGAGTATATGTGCATTACATACATGTGTGATTGGAGGTTTCAGACATGTTTGATATCACATTAGGTTTGTCATTATTAAGCAGAGTCGCCTTGATAAAATGTAATTTTTGCAAAATCACAACGGCTATTCGGTCAATTCACTGTGATATCAAAGACGAATCACATACTAAACAACACAAACCAATTTGTACCATTAACATTTTACCAATGGTCCAAATTGAAACCATGGTCAAGTTGTTTGTTGTTTGTTTGTGACACTTTTGCAAGTATCTGGGTGTTAAGTGTTAACCATTTTTTTAAACACAAGAGTGTCCACATTACTTTAATAATATTATGTACATAACTTGGTTGGTTGTTGTCATTATTTGCAGTTGAACTATCTTAGTTTGTAGTACAAAATTTCTTTATGAAATTAAAAGTATATGTTACATTTTGAATAGGCATCACCATAATGGTCGCTGGGAAGCTCGAATTGGAAGAGTTCGTGGTAACAAATACCTCTATTTGGGCACATACAGTAAGTTTAATCTGTCACTTCTACTTTCCTTTTTTTATCAAAATTGTTTCAAACTTTTGGACTGTGTAATTTCTCTTTCTACTTATGAAATTTCAAACCATGCTTAATAAAAAAAACATGCTTAATAAAGATCTCACGTGGCATGTGACAATCCATAAGCAGGAAAAGTACAATTTGTCCTCTGCAAAGTACTAATTTCATAATTTGTGACCACAGTCCACCACAGACCACAAAGGCTAAGAGAATTGCTAATTTTTATTTTAATAGAACAACAAAAAAATTGCATTTTAATTATTTGATAATTATCGAAAACACGAATACGGACACAGACACCAGACACGTGAATAGTGACACACCAACATTATTAATAATTAGAAAAAATTATATTATTTAGTATAATTATAAGTGTCGGGGTCGTCTTGATGTCCGACACGACATATGTTTGATATCAGACTATATCATCTAATCTGCGGGTTTTCCGTGCTTCATATTAATTATATACAAAAGCTTTAGTGTATATCTATAGAACTAGTAGCTTCATCTAAATTAGATTTTTCAAGTAAAAGACAAAAATGCACTTGGAGATTGCAAGCACATTGAATAATAATACTAGTATATTCTGTTATCAAATTACAGCTTGTAAAACTATAGTTCTCATAATTAACGTGAATTGGGCTAAAGCTGGAATTTTAGGCTCCATGTGTGAGTTGTGCTGGTTGCATGAACTGTAGCAGCAGTACTTTTGTCCTTTTGTTGCAGAAGAAATATTACTAGTGCATCAATTTCTGGTCTCACCATAGGAACATAGGAAAGTTTAATACATCCAGCTACAAAGGTTAAAATCTAATACTAATTCAAAAGTTAAAAATATTCCTTGGTGTAACATTATACTAGTACTTCTGAAAAATGTATTCTTCATAAAAATATTTAATATTTTTAATTTCTTTATCCTTTTGCAAATTGGTGGAACTTTTTTTAAGGATTACTAATGCATTTTTATTTATTCTCTAACAAATTCAAAGTGTTAATTTGCTAAAGTACCCAGTATCTAAACTATGATAGTACCTGTCAACAATATTTTTTTTGTCTTCTTTTCTTGGAAAGAAGTACCTGTCAACAATACTGAAAATTGTATTTTTCATAAATTTTCAAATGTTATAGTTGTATACTTGTATTTAAATTTGATGATGACTAGATAGATAAGATTGCATTTGTTGATGACTAGATAGATAATATAAATGTATATGTGTCATACCTTCAAATTTAAAAAATGTATATGCCACTCTTAATAAAAAAAACCTTATTGGTCAAAAAATATAAAAAATATCTTAATATTGTTATTGTATTATTTAGCCATGTGTCATGCAGAATTTGTTTTGTTGGCCAAGTTCAATCTAACATTTGACTATAGAGCCTTAAACCCCATAGAGATAATCATGTTGGAGGGTACATCAGATCCTTGACTCATGCAGTATCTACAATCCCCTGCCAACATGTCGGTCAAAAATTATAATTAAATATTTTCCAATCTTGTGAAACCATTATAAAAAATGTAAATTTGTTTAATAGGTATAAAAAGCTAAGATCAAGTTAAAAAGTTAACTAAAAAAATGGTTAAAAAGTTAACTAGATCTGCAAGACACTAACAACTTCCCCCACCCAGATATCCAGTAGGCACGTGAATAGTGATCCTGATACTGATTCTTCAAATATATTATTTTTTAATATTGTGAGATTTTATTATGTCATAAAGTTAACTTTGTGCAAACTTTTATTCTTTTATGAATTCATTAGAGAACAACCAATTATTAATTAACTTCAAAAACCATACAATGTTACTATAAACAATTTGAAACATTCGTCAAATAATATATCACCGTTTAGATGGATTTGGAATGAATCAAGTCAAAATCTTTTGCATTCATGCAATCGGCACATTGAGGGACTTGAGTCGAGATAAAATGGTGTAAGATTTTGATTTACGCTTTTAATTCTAAAATATCGAGATTGAAATTGAGACGTGGCCACCGATGTGCCGAGTGCATAAATGCACAAGTTTTTGACCACATACAGTTCAAATTCATGGTTAAATACATGTGTAAATGTTTTTAATATTTCAATGCTTACTTGTTGATTTTTTTTGAATTAACATTAACATTTTTTAAATGATTAAATCTTATGAGATAAATTTGTGGTTTGTATTGAAGAAACTCAAGAGGAGGCGGCAGTGGCTTATGATATGGCAGCAATACAACACAGAGGAATGAATGCAGTGACCAATTTTGACATAAGCAACTATATGGACAAATTGAAGGTGGAGAAAAATGATGAAACAGAACAAACAGAACCACAATCAAACACAGAAATTGTTGCTAAGTCCCCTGATTGTGAAGAAGCATTAGAAGAACAAACAACAACTACCCCACCTCCAGATGAAAATAAACTACAAATAGAACCTTTGCAACAACAATTTCAACATGTTCCTCCAACTAGTCAGGAATGTGCAATAGTTAATATTATGGATCATTGTTTTGACCAAGATTATCCATGGAGCTTCATGTATAATGGATTGTTAGAGTTTCAAGACACAAGTTCGACTGTGAGCAAATGTGGTGATGATGATTTAATGAATATATTTGATGGCTCAAGCTTTGACGATAACATTGAATTTGAACTTATGTTCAACACAGAAGAACCTTGTGGTGGTGATGGTAAAAGTGATATCAATATCAGTGAAGTTTTGGAGGGTATTGATCTTTGTGGAGGATTATTAAATGGAGATGTTGGAGACATGGTTGTGGATGAGGATAGTAACAAGGAGAAAGATTTATTATCCTTAGATGATTCTTCTTCTTCACCATCATCTTCAACTACTACAATTTCTTTTTAACTATTATATTTGAATTTGATGTCTTTGACCACAAGGTGTTGTTGGATGAAGCTACATGGATTAGAACATTTTGGAGATTGTTTGGTTTGTTAAGAAATTGTTGGTTGGGATGTGTTGTTTGTGATTGGTAGATGGATGTAGACATTGGGTGAATTGTTACAATTGGTTATAGATTTTTACATGTCTCTCATTTTAGGTTTGAATTTTAGTAGACACTAAAAAAGATTGTAAACAAAATTTAAGTTTTTTATTTTGGCAAAATAGTTTTCTTCTTTTGTTTTGTTTTTCTCCATTGAGTAATGAGATCAGGTGGAGAAATGAAACAATTAAACATATATCTTGTTCTTGAGTAATAAAGCAATATATATCTTAGAGAGGACTACGAATAATTTTGGCATTTGTTTTGAACTATCAAATATAATATTTTTATTAAACAATATGTGATAAGTACAAGTGATACTAAACTCATACATTAGTATGAAGTACAAGTAATACTAACCTTTTCAGAAAAAATCAAACCCAGAGGCGAATTGGCAAACACACAAAACCCAAGATTACTTTATCAAACAATGTAAAGGAAAGACGAACAAATCATAGAAAATAGAAAGGGATCCAAATTTGTTTTCAAGAACCAATTCCATGATAGGCCATTGATAGCAACCACCACTTCTTTCTCTTGGTATTTGTTAAAAGAAAATAATATCATTTCTAGCCTTTGATATATTATTTTTTAAGATTGTGAGATTTTATGTCAAAAAGTTGACTTTATACAAACTTTTAATTCTCTAAGAATTCATTACTGAACAACCAATTTTAAATTAATTTAGAAAACAGTACAATGTTACTATAAATAAAATTTTCTAATCCATCTAACTTTTGTGACACATTTGAATATCACTATTTAGATAGTATGTCGAGATGTTTTAGCAAGTAATATACAAATGTGCCACCAAGGTTAGATGAATTTGGAATGAATCGAATCAAAATCTTTTGCATTCGTGCGATTAGCACATCGTAGACTTGAGTCGAGAATAAATGTTGAAAGATTTTGATTTACATTCTTAAATCTAAAATATCGAGATTGAAATCTAGACATCTGATCATCATTGTATAATGACCATCGTTGGACCGAGTGCGTAAATACAGCAGATTTTGACCACATACAATCCAAATTCATGGTTAAATATATGAGTAAATGTTTTTAAAATTTCAGTGCTTAATTGTTGATTTTTTTTGTGAATTAACAACATATTTTTAAATTATTAAACCTTATAAGATAAATTTGTGGTTTGTATTGAAAAAACTCAAGAGTAGGAAGTAGTGGCTTATGATATGGCAACAATAAAGCACAAAGGAATGAAGGCAGTGACCAATTTTGACATAAGCAACTACATGGACAAATTGAAGGTGGAGAAAACTGATGAAACATAATAAATAGAACCACAATCAAACACAAAAATTGTTGCTAATTTCCCTGATTTTGAAGAAGCTTTATAAGAACAAGTAACAACTACCCCATCTTCACAAGAAAATCAACTACAAATGAAACCTTTGCAGCAACAAGTTCAACATGTTCCTCTAACTAGTCAGGAATGCACAATAGTTAATATTATGGATCATTGTTTTGATCAAGATTATCCATGGAGCTTCATCTATAATGAATTGTTAGAGTTTTAAGACACATGTTTGACTATGACCAAATGTGGTGATGATGATTTTATGAATGTATTTGATTGCTCAAGTTTTGACGATAACATTGAATTTGAACTTATGTTCAACACAGAAGGACCTTGTGGTGGTGGTTGCAGTAAAAGTGATATCAATATCAGTGAAGTTTTGGATGGTATTGATCTTTGTGAAGGATTTTTAAATGAAGATATTGAAGACATGATTGCGGATGAGGATACTAACAAGAAGAATGATTTATTATCCTTAGATTAGATTTTTTTTTCTTCTTCACCGCCATCTTCAACCACTGTAGTTTCTTTGTAACTATTATATTTAATTTCGATGTCTTTGATCACAAGGTGTTGTTGGATGAAGCTCCTTGGAATAGAACACTTTGGAGATTGTTTGACTTGTTTAGAAATTGTTGTTTCTGATGTGTTGTTTGTGATTGATAGATGGATGTAAACATTAGGTGAAATGTTACAATTGATTTTAGATTTTTACGTGTCTTTCATTTTAGGTTTGGATTTTAGTAGACACCAAAAAGGAGTGTAAACAAAATTTAAGTTTTTCATTTTGGCAAAATAGTTTTCTTTCTCTTGTTTTGTTTTTCTCCTCCATTGAGTTAGGAGATCAGATGGAGATATGGAACAATTAAACATATCTCTTGTTCTTGAGTAATAAAGCAATATACATCTTAGAGAGGACTAAGAATAATTTTGACATTTGTTTTGATTTACCAAATATAATATTTTTATCAAACAGTATGTGATAAGTACAAGTGATACTAAACTCATACATTATATTAAGTACAAGTAATACTCACCTTTTCGAAAGAAACCAACATCGGAGGCGAAGTGGCGAACAGATAAAAGTCAAGATTACCTTATCAAACAATCTAAAGGAAAGGTGAACGACTCATAGAAAATACAAAGGTATTTAATATTTTTCCCAAGAACCAATTCCAAAATAGGCCTTTAATATCATCCACCACTTCTTTCTCTTAGTATTTTTTAAAAGAAAATAATATATCATTTCTAGTCTTTAATATATTACTTTTTAACATTGTGAGATTTTATTATGCCCTAAAGTTATCTTTATGCAAACTTTTATCCACATATGAATTCATTAGTTAACAATCAATTTTAAATTAACTTAGAAAGTGTACAATGTTACTATAAACAATATGTTCTAATCCATCTAACCTTGGTGACACATTTGAATATCACTATTTAGATATTATGTTGAGATGTTTTAGCAAATAATATGGAAATGTGTCACCAAAATTAGAGGAATTTGAAATGAGTCGAATCAAAATCGTTTGTATTCATGCAATTGGCACATCGTAGACTTGAGTCGAGAATAAATGGTGAAAGATTGTGATTTACGTTTTTAAATCTAAAACATCGAGATTGAAATCTAGACATCTGATCATACAATCAAAATTCATGGTTAAATACATGTGTAAATGTTTTTAAAATTGCAGTGCATAATTGTTGAAATTATTTGAATTAACAACAACATATTTTTAAATGATGAAATCTTATGAGGTAAATTTGTGGTTTGTATTGAAGAAACTCAAGAGGAGGCAACAGTGGCTTATGATATGGAAGCAATAAAGCACAGAGAAATGAATGTAGTGACCAATTTTGACATATGCAACTACATGGAAAAGTTGAAGGTGGATAAAAATAATGAAACAAAACAAACAGAACCATAATCAAACACAAAACTTGTTGCTAATTCCTCTTATTTTGAAGAAGTATCAGAAGAACAAACAACAACTACCCTACTTCTACAATAAAATCAACTACAAATAGAACCTTTGCAACAACACTTCCAACAATATGTTATTCCAACTAGTCAGGAATGCATAATAGTTAATATTATGAATCATTGTTTTGACCAAGATAATCCATGGAGCTTCATGTATAATGAATTGTTAGAGTTTCAAGACACAAGTTCGACTATGAACAAATGCGATGATGATGATTTAATGAATATATTTGATGGCTCGAGTTTTGACGATAACATTTAATTTGAACTTATGTTCAACACATAAGAACCTTGTGGTGGTGATAATAAAAGTGATATCAATATCAGCATGGTTTTAGAATGTATTGATCTTTGTGAAGGATTATTAAATGGAGATATTAGAGACATGGTTGTGGATGAGGATAGTAACATGGAGAAGGATTTATTATCCTTAGATTCTTCTTCTTCTTCATCATCAACTTCAACCACTACAGTTTCTTTGTAACAATTATATTTGATTTTGATGGCTTCGGTCACAAAGTGTTGTTGGAGGAAGCTACATGGAATTGAACATTTTGGAGATTGTTTGGTTTGTTTAGAAATTATTGGTTGGGATGTGTTGTTTGTGATTGGTAGATGGATGTAGACATCGGGTGAAGCGTTACAATTGATTTTAGATATTTACATGTCTTTCATTTTAGGTTTGTATTTTAGTGGAAACCAAAAAGGAGTGTAAACAAAATTTAAGTTTTTAATTTTAGCAAAATAGTTTTGTTCTTTTGTTTTATTTTTCTCCATTGAGTAATGAGATCAGATGGAGAAATGGAACAATTAAACATATCTATTGTTCTTCAGTAATAAAGCAATATACATCTTAGAGAGGGATAAGAATAAATTTTGACATTTGTTTTGAACTACCAAATATATTATTTTTATTAAACAATATGTGGTAAGTACAAGTGATACTAAACTCATACATTGGTATTAAGTCCAAGTAATACTCACCTTTTCGGAAGAAACCAACATGGGAGTCGAAGTGGCGAACTCAAGTCAAGATTACCTTATCAAACAATATAAAGGAAAAGAGAACCACTCATAGGAAATACAAAGGGATCTAAATTTGTTTCCATAGATTTGCGATAAAGAAGGGAGATTCCCCATTTGTATCGTACCAAATAGCACCTGCAAATGCACTCCTAACGAACAAGAGATATTAGCTTTCTGGGACTCCTTTGCACCAATTACCCCTCAATTAACTCAAACGCAAGATACACAAATACATAGTTGTATAAATATTGGTTAGGTAGAGGTACTGCCAAGCTAGCAGTTAGTTATGCCACACTGATAGTTTGTTAGCCATGTTGAAAAGTTAGTAATTCCACATAGGCGAAGTTAGTTGGAGAGCATCAATGCTCATCGTAGTATATATTACTCCCTCCATCCCAAATTATATGATGTTTTGAATATTTAACACGTATTAAGAAATATAATTAATTTTGTATGGGAAAAAGATATTATAAGTTGTTTTACAATATTGTCCTTAATAAATGGTATGTGAAAGATAAATTGAAGAATTGAGTAGAGAGAGTAATAAATAGTTTTATATATAGGAAAATCCTATTCAACGAAAATTCGATTGCACTATGTTTAAAAATGGACACCTAATCAATTTTTTTGAAGAATTCAAAATGAATTAGATTACTATTCCCAAAAACAAGGTGTGCTAGAGAAAAATCAAAAAATCACAAAGTCAAGTTACAACATAAACAGTCCAAAAAAACAACCATAATAAATCAGAATTAACTATGCCCATACACAATGAAGGGCTAAGCCTCCACCTATAATAATCAAAAGCAATGTTTCCGATATTTGCCTTTAACCACCAAAAAGAAAGAAGCATAACGTTGTTAATAAGATGAAGCGTGGAGGCAGGTTTGTTTGAAAAAATTATATTGTTCTTGTCCTTCCAAATAATCCAGATATAAGCATATCAAATCATGAACATCTAAATTCGATGACTTTTTGAAATACCAATAAAAAACCAAAACTGTTGTAAGTGGTCTGTCAAATTATGTAGACTTACCGTAACAATGCCTAATCATCGACACACATCAAATCATAAAGATCCATATAAAGTACAATCCAAAAAAAGATGACCAACCGATTCGATCTGGCTACAACCTGAAACACACAGCTGATCTTTAAGTGAAATTATGTGGTGTTCGAATAAATTAACTTTAGTGGGAACTCTGTCGCGCAATAGATGCCACACAAACAAAGACACCTTCAAAGGAATATGCCACTGCCAAATAGCATTCGGAACAGCTATCTCATGATGAAGATCCACCATAGTAAGGATGTTATATGTTGCCCGCACAATATACCCAGCAGCACGATCCAGACTCCAAATCCAATGATATGAAAAATCATCCTGTAGAGACACATCACAAAGCAGCAACTGACACTCAACTAAAAGTTCCTCCTCAAACGCCAAGTACCCCCCACCTTCCTTCCACCCTAACCACTCCATATCTGCCACCGACGCCCATTTGATATCAGATAACTCAAATAGAGGTCGAAGCCTAACACACATGTCGTTCCCCAATCACTTATCTGTCCAAAAGAAAGTGGTATTCCGATTTCCCACCTTATTACTCAAATTCTCCCCAAACGAACCCTCCGTCTGAACACCAATACCCTTCCTAATACGAGCAATTTGCTGCCACCAAACAGAATCATTACTCCCTCCTTCTTGTAGTCGTCTGCCCTCGCCCAATACCTCGTCGCCAACACTATCTACCTAACAAAGAAATATTAAACTTCCTAATTCTTCTAACCCCCAAACCACCCACCTCCTTGTCCTTACAAATGGTGTTCCAATCAATATGACAAATCTTCCTATGATCCTCATATCCCAACAAAAAAAAACAATTTAAAAGAGTTTCGATAGATGAAATGATACATGAGGGAGCTTTGAAAAAGAAAAGAACATGATTAAATTGTCATTGCACACAAAATTTCTAACAACATAATATTAAAATAATCAATTACTTTTCACCTTTTTTTTTATTAAAATGTTAATTTATTCCTTTCATTACTTCTCTCCTACTCTTTCTTTATACTTTTCTCATCACTTTCTCTCTTTCATTCCTACTTTTTTTCCGTCTCTTCTACTTTCACGGTAATATTTTTTTTTCTCACCTCTCTCTTTCATAGCCACACCATCTTCATCTATTTTTTTTTCTTCCAATCTCCATAATAATCAAAATAAGCAATTTTTATCCCAAATTTCTTTACGGTGTCTACACTTTTTTTTTGTTTTTTTGGTACATTTTTCTACTACTTTCTTCTAATTTGAAAAATACATATTAAAATAATATATATGAAAGAAAAAAACAAATTAAAAAAAATACATAGATCCAAAATAAATTGATGATTTTTTCCCCAATTTTTTCAATATACACATAAAAAATACTAATACCTAATTTTTTGTGTGTAATTCCTTCATCTGCCTACATTTTTACTCATATATTAATAAGGGTACTTATTATTTTAATTTATACATGTGTATATATATTCTTATTTATATATCGCCATGGGTACCTAATTATTTTTATTTTATACATCTATCTATATTTTTAGTCATACATCAATATGGTTACCTATTTTATTTATTTTTATACATGTGTATTTATTTTTATTCATATATCAACACGACTACTAATTATTTTTAAATATACATATGTTTATATTTTTATTCACAATATGGGACCTATTTTTCAATTTATATCTATGTCTATATTTTTACTTATATATAATTACGGGTATCTAATTATTTGAATTTATTTTTTTTGAACAAGCCAAAATGAAATGCATTAATAACAAAGGCAAATCATCCCGCACAAGGTGTGCAAAGATAACATCCCCAAACTATTTACAATGTCACAAATGCCATAAAAACGACGACATCATCAAATAGCAACAATATTAATTACAAGTGGACACCCATAGACAAAAGAGGATGTTTCCACCATTCTTGAAAACTATAAATGAACGACACCTATTTTGATTTCATCCACAAGAAGGAATTGAGCTTAACCTTCTCAGTGAGAGTTGATGGATCTAAAGCCGTATTTTTAAAGATGCGATTATTTTGTTCCTTCCAAAGAATCCAAACACAGGCAAGTCAGATAACTTTAAAGAAAATGTGTGAAGATCGCGGCATGCCCGTCATATAAGAAAACTGAACAAAGTGATGTCTAAGTGAATTAGGTGCAACAAAGTCTATACCAAGCCAAATTCGGACATGATACCATACGCTGTCAGATGTCGCACACCCTAGGAAAAAATGATTTGCCGTTTCGGAAGTGCCGCAGTCTGCCACACACACAAGATCATTAGTGTGAAGAATGCTCCTTCGTGACAAATTGTCTTTTGTCGGTAATCTGTTACGAAGGAGTCGCCATGCGAACAAGGAAACCTTCGAAGGAATATTCTTATGTCAAACGTCGTCAGTTTGATTCCTAACCACATGTTCATCAGTTGTAGTAAAAAAGCGATATACACCTTGCTCCGAGTAACTATGAATAGGATCGAGCAACCATTTCCATGTATCATGAGTTTGTTCCTGCAAAACAACGTTATGTAATAAAGCAGAACACTCCCTCACACTCTCCTCCTCCCACACTAACAGACGACGCCTCCACACCCATGCCCCTCCACCGTCCACCCACCCTATCCTCGACATCTCATCCACCAAGGACTCCTGATTCATGACCAGATCAAATAGGCGAGGAAATGTGTTCCTCAACGTAATTTCCCCCACCCAGTTGTCGTGCCAAAACAAAGTGTGGCTACCATCGCCTACCACCCTTCGAATGCCATCGTCAAACCAACTCCCCACTCCAACGCCTACCCCACTACGGACATTACACACCGTCCTCCACCAAAAAGAGCAATGTTTGCCCCCCCCTGTAACCGACCCCCCCACCTCACCGTACTTAACTTTTAAAACACGGTACCAAATTATTAATAATTTACATATGTTTTTCAGTTATGATTTGTTTTCAAGACAATAATTTTAGGGAGTTTATCTTCTATTTTTATGTTTTAGCTCTACATATAGAGCAATGCAGTGATTGTAACCGTGAACCATATGTTATAATTTATAAACATTTTATATTTTTACTCATATATCAATATTGACACCTAATTTCTTTTTTTGTTTATTTATATTTCTATATTTTTACTCATATATTAATATGGGTACCTAATTTTTTTAATTATATACGTGTCTATATTTTTACTCGTATATCAACACATGTATCTAATATCTTTTAATTTATACATGTGTCTATCAATACATGAATATATTTTTTTGTAATTTATACGCATGTGTATATTTTTACTCATATATCAATACAACTTACAAGTACATAATTTTTTTAAATTTATACAAGTGTCTATATTTTTACTCAAATATTCATACCGGCCTATGTTTTTACTCGTACATCAATACTTTTTGACAAGATACTCATATAACAATACATGTATCTAATTTCTTTTAATTTATACATATATCAATACAGTGATATTTTTTTTTTAATTTATACGTGTCTATATTTTTACTCATTTATCAACATGGGTACCTATTTTTTTAAAATTTATACACGTGTCTATATTTATACTCAAATATTTTTTTTTGAAGAGGCTAAAATGAAATATATATTACCGCATGAAAGCGTTATTCCCCGTACAAGGTGTACCAAGGAATAAACGCAAGGTCTGAACAATATTTACAAAGGGAACTACAATAGCAAGAGATAATCAAGAAACTATTAGCCTATGCCCAACATGGTGAACGGATTAAGCCACCAGCCATGCAGATTGAAGGGAAGAGTAATGTGCTTCGCCTTCATCCACATATAGGAGATGGACTTAATCCTATCCACTACCTTAAAAACGGGGCTTTCTTTGCCAGTAAATACCCTATTATTACGTTCCTTCCAGATTTCCCAAACAGTTGCAAACCATATAACCTGTAATATTGAGCGCCGCTTCTTGCCGGGGCCACCACTGAAGCCAAACTGATGAAAATGATTAGGTACATAGAGAGGGTTGGTCACTAAAACCCCAATCCAATTATATATCGAGTGCCAAACAGAACCAAAAGTAGTACATTGCAAAAATAAATGGGAAGATGATTCGACACTATCACATCCTGCCACACACGTCCTGGAATCATGTGGGATGACACCTCGCCGGAGAAGGTTATCCTTAGTAGGCAATCTATCCCGAAACAAACGCCAAGCAAAGATCACCACCTTGAGAGGCACATCCTTGTGCCAGATAGAAGAAAAATCAACTGATGACACAACCTGTGGTTGTATAGTGAGGAGGTTATACAAGCTACGAACTGTAAAGGAATGAGAGTTCTCCAAAGTCCAAAGCCATTTGTCCTCCCTACTGACCTGCAAAGTAACATTAGCAAGCAATAAAATGATTTCCCCTACCAACTCCTCCTCCCATAAGAACAACCTCCGCCTCCGCCTCCGCCTCCACCTCCACGCCTCACCACCCTCCCCCCACCCTAACTGCCACATCTCAGACACCGACACCCCTTTAAAGACTGACAACTCAAATAATCTGTTGAACCTAACTCTAA
>Ga0228710_1003701_pt1 | contig 24242 bp, 13 predicted proteins | sample MedpolnodulmetaG_FD_177995 | JGI IMG/M metagenome (GOLD analysis project Ga0228710, IMG submission 177995) | Root nodule microbial communities from Medicago polymorpha collected in Santa Monica, California, United States - pink nodules | ecosystem: Host-associated > Plants > Roots > Nodule...
CTTGTTAAATTTTTTACAACGTGATATTTTAATGATTGCTATGATATGTTGATCTATGGCCTTTTTCTTTTTTAATTTATTGATGAAAGTCTTATTAAAAATATAGCCAAAAAATTTGAGATGAATAAAAAAATATTGGAGAAATAACCGAATCAACCCATCCGATCAAACCGAGACCCGTCCAAACCGAAACCCGCACAAACCCTATTAATTTGTGGGCGGAATTGAGTCTTTAAATTGGATGATCGGTTTCATACATCTTGCCGAGTTCGGGCCCGAACCCGCCCGAACCCGACCGTTGCTCTACCCTAATTTTAATTAACCAACTAACTAAGAAAAAAGAGAATGTTATTACTATGGCTTTACACGTAGGACATTAACATAAAAGACCCGCCCACCCCACGTACAAAGAAAAGAAAAGAAGCAGGCAGGTGTGTGTCTGTACTTATTTTCGCGTCGTCGACGTGGGCGGTCAATCTAATTCAATACTGGGACCCACCCACGTGCATAACACGGAATATCTCCGTTAATTACAAGCCGTTAACTACCATTAATAACATCCCTCTAAATAACCCACCCACCCACTAACTCAACCTGAAAGTAACGGCACAAAAACTCCGTTACCGTTAACCTCTTCTATTTCATTGCTTCACCTCCTTCCTTCCTATGGTTTTCTCTTCTCTCTTTCCCTTTTAATATTCTCTTTTTTTAAGTTTTCTATTTGTATATATGCAATAAAAACACTACCAATATTCTTCTTCTTTTTCGATACATTTTTACTGGGTTAGTCTTCATTTTCTGTGTTCTTAACCATTTCACATAAATAAAGTTTCTATTTTTCTCTGTCAAAAAAAATGTGGGGTAGGTGGTGTTGTTCTTCTGCTGCAGGTTTTAGATCATTCACAAAAAGGGTTTCTTCCATTGTTAATCTAACACATGGTTTTGATGAAAAGGTTCAATCTTTTGGTTCACCATTGTTAGGTTTAAGGAGTGTTGTTACAGTGACACGTGGTGGTGGTGGAAGGGGAAAAGGGTTTGAATATTTTTCAGTTATGTTGAACCAGATGAAAAGGGGTTTATCATCATCATCATCTTCATCTTCAAATGTGCTTGGTGATGGTGGTAATGATAATGATGATGAGAGAGAAAATACTATATCATCTTCTGAGGCTAAGAAGCTTATGAGATTGGTGAATGTTGAAACACTTAAGATGGAACTTGGTATGGGAGGGAAAGAAATTATTTCCTATTTTGAACTTCTTCAAGCTTGTCAGAGTAGTGGTATTGCTAGGAATCAAGATGAGGCTGCAAAATTTTCTAAGGTTCTTGATGATGCTGGGGTTGTTCTTCTCTTTAGGGATAAGGTTTATCTGCATCCTGATAAGGTGAGCTTTACTTGTTTCAATGGCCATTTTTTCATTTGTTTTGTTCTCTAGTTACAATTTTGTTTGTTTCTTTGTTTGTTTGTTTGGAATATGAATAGAATTTGTTCTTGTTGTGGGGCTCATGAAAAGCATTACAAGATCTAAGTCTATTTCTCATTGGTAACTATAGTAGATATCATTTTATTGTTTCCTTTCATGCTTTTTAGTGAGAGGGTCCATTATGGCCCTTATGTTTCACATTCCTTTTTGAGTTAGCATATATTATTGTAACAATTGAATTGACATTGGTCAATCTCAATATCTTTGGGACCAAACATGTTTGAGGTTTTTCAACCTTAAACAAAACATTCAATACATGGTTGGATCATGTAGGACATTGTGTAAAAAGGGTTTGGATGTCACTACATTCATTACGAATAAAAGGTTTCAACTTGTGATAATTTTATCATGAATCGCCCTTTGGCTTAACTCCATGATTAACTTACAGGAGTCATTCTGTTTTCAGCTTTTATTTTTTCATCAATGACAAATATACAGGAATTTGGTTTGAATATTCATATGGAATTTCAAAGCGGCCTTATATCTTTCATGGTAATTACTAATTATACATAGTAGAGTGGATCGAGTTCCGAAACACGTAATGTTTCCTGGTTAATTCAGTGGAAATTTTTATTTGACAAGCTTGAATGTGTTTCATTGTGTTGAGGAGAATGAAAGTACTATATGACATCTACAAACTTTTTGTGTCGTTCTTCCTGCTTGCTTTCTTCGCACGCTCAACTTCATCCTTTTCATCTATAACCCACGCATTATCATACTCTCGAGTCTGGTTTTTTGTTTTGAAATTTTAGAGCATTACTTTATACTGATGAAATGGATTCTCTCATGCGTAAAACATGAGGCATTAAGATAAACTGATAAAGTGAATTTGAATGGTGCTAGATGTCACTTTATCCTCGTGTTAAATTACATTTGAGAGAATCCATTCCTCCACATTTTGCACCTAAGTGGCAGCTTTAATCTTCAAAACTATATTTGTTTCTTTATGGTATGTTTGGTAAGTAATCTAACATGTATTTGCAGGGTAGCTGCCTGGTCTAGTACAAATGTTCAATACATACTCTCTGTTAAGTCCTAGACATTGTTTGGATAGAATCTTATTTGCCTGATCAGAATTTTGTTGCTGTTATACACTGCAACGAAGTTCAATTGTCTGTTTTAATGCGAGCGTGTTTCTAAATTCACTGGTTCTGTTTGTTTGGCTATTTTCTGTGTTTATTAGGTGGTAGATCTGATTCGAAGAGCTGTTCCATTGGCACTGACTTCTGATGATGATCCTATGAGGGAGGAGTTAATGAAACTACAAGAGAAGAAAAAGGAAATTGATTTGTTGGCACATAAACAGGTGCGACGCGTCCTTTGGTCTGGACTAGGATTTGGTGTAATTACTGTCGGCCTCTTCTTCCGCCTAACATTCTGGGAATTTTCATGGGACGTAATGGAACCAATTGCGTTTTTTGTGACCACAACCGGGTTAGTTACAGGCTACGCTTACTTTTTATTCACTTCCAGAGACCCTACTTACCAAGACTTGTTGAAGAGGCTTTTTCTTAGAAGACAGAGGAAGCTTTGTAAGGAACAGAATTTTGATGTTGAGAGATTCATGGAGCTCCAGTGCAAATGCAAAACACATATACATTCTCGTAGTGTTTTGAAAAATAGTATAGGGGTTGATCTTGATCTTGAAGATGCTTTACATAGAGATTAACATTTTGACTGAGATAAGCTTGTCCCCCCTGCTTGTTTTAACATAGTGGGAGAATGTTTAATCTAACTGTAGCTTTGGGTAATATACACATTTCCTTCATTTTCATGACCATGCCGATAACCATATATGCAAACATACTTTTTCTTCTATCTGCTGTTTTTTTGGCCAAGAGTTATTCATTTAAGTCATTTATATCTCCTTTCATATATTTTTTTTTGTTTTGAAATAAGAGTCTTAAAAATGGTTATAAAACAAGGGAAATGCTAACCGGTGCCCCCGGGGCACTTCATATGAAAAAAGAAATTATATAGTAGTTAATGCATTGAAATTGTGTAATTAATTTATAATAAAGTCAAAAACAGTTTCCTTTTATGGTAATAATTTCCTTTTATGGTATGTTTAACCCGTGCCCCGGGGGCACCGGTTAGCAGGACCCATAAAACAAGTATCTGGCTCTTTAATGATTTCCTAAAAAAATAAATGAAAATGCATTGATAGACAATAACATAAGTAAAAGCATTCCTGTTGAAAAAAACTTACATAAAAGCATTGATATTATCATAAAATACATGTGTACTGTTACAATTATTAATGAACAGTTGTAATAAATTTAAGGTCAAATTTATTATTATACTACCTTTTTAGGGGATTTTTTTCTTATTTTATTTTTATCAAGTTTGTTCTTTTAGTCTATAAATTTTTGTATTATTAGCCTTTAAACCAAACTTCGTTCAAAAAAATTTATTACTCCGTTATATACCTAAATTTTGAGTAAGTCAAGATTCACATAATTCTAAATGTGATGTTTTGGTCAACATGTCACAAACTTTCAACATTGGACAAAGTGAGAAATAAATTGCAACGACTCTAGAGGAGAATATAGGATATTTAGTGAGATGATGTAAAAGTCATTCTTACATGTCTCGGTGCACTAGTTAAAGAAACAAAAAATATAAATTTTGTACTTGTTTTTAATAGAATGTAAATTTTGTATTGAAAACAATATTTTTTACACTTTTAATTATTTAATTACACAAGTTCAAATAATTTTTTATTATACTTATTTTCTTAACTAATTTACTAATAGGATTAGTTAGCATTTTCCTATAAGTAAAATAAAAGCCTCGACACCTAGGATCCTTGAACCCAACGTTATTGTCGCATCATATCTTTATCACCCATATAAGCCACATCATATCTTTATCAGTTATCACCCATATAAGCTTTATTTTATGGATTGTGATTAAAATGCTAATGATGCAAACATATATTGACTAAATGGAACATCTTGGTATATAAAAAAACAAAACAACTCGAAGATCTAATTTGTTAGGAACCTCTAACTTAAGGACCACATAATATATTTGACTTAAATATTTAAACATTACAAAAAATAGTCAAGTTGATTTTTCGTTGTCAATTACAATGTTGAACTTTAATTTCTAAAAGATTGGAGAAATTAAATCACTGTAGTGCTATTACCTCCAAAAAAGAGGCAAAAATTGAGAGCTTAAGCAAATCAAATTAAGTTCAGTAAAAAAGTAAACCAATTTAAAAAGAAATTTCTTACTTAGGACACTGATCAGCAACATAAAAAAAGTTGCTCTCTTGCTTCAAAACTCTGGTTAAGCAATCATTTCAACTCATAGTTCAACAAACTTTTGGTGACAATGCAAGAGACTACTGAAAACAGCACTTTCTACAAAGTATGGTTAATGCAAGCCCTATGGATCAAGTTCTTTACATAGCCCTGTACATATTACCTTTCTTATATATCAAAAAGTCACACTCAAGGGAATTTAGCAGTTCAATAATGGAATCTTCATTGGATCCATTGAAGTGCTCCAACATATCAGTCAAAGTAGCCTGAAACCAATTAACCACACATTTTATAACCACAAAACAAAGGATATAAACAGATATTATAAAGCTTTTAATCTGAAATATAAACAAAAAGTTCTCACTAACCCCTGCATCAAGGTTCTTCAACCACTCTACAATAGAACTCTCTGTAGCTTTCAACTTAATTAAATTCAACTCCTCTGTTTCGCTGACTTTCAGACGTTTGCTTGTGAATTCCTCCTCACAGGATAATGGAAGCTTCTGTACCTGACAACCACTCACAGGTCCAGAAGGTGCTACTTCATCAATTTCCATCGTGCTTTCGGTAGAAATGTCAGCTTCAATATGACTTTCCGTGTTGCATGTTTCTAAAGGAGGCTCTGACAAATTTGATGCATTGTTTACAGCTTCACCATCTTTCACAGACTGGTGACCTTCAGATTGAAGGCTTTCCAAGGATATTCCACAGGTTCGCATTGTCAAGTAAGCCTTGATGTGCGGATATGTTATCTGCACCATGAAAAATTATTCAATCTCAACCTCATCGAATAATATATCCAAAATAGAAAGTTGTCACCAAGGAGGGCAGAGCTGTAGATTGAAATGCATTGGCCATATTTGCACATCAATGATCAAGAGATGTACTAAAATCATTTAAGGCCAGAGATTTATACTCACTTCTTCTGGCAATTCATTTTTTATTGGCTTCAACTTATCGGCAGATCCAACTTTTACAATAGCAGCTTGAATAGCTGCTATGTAATCTTGTTTCAGTCCTATCGCCTCACAGAATCTAGGCCAATCAAACGGTAATCCTTCTTGGGCAGCATCAAGCAGATACTGAGCAACAGTTTGTTCTTGTATAGGAGCTGATCTACCAGGAAAGTTCTGAGATTACAAACGAGGGGCAAAAGGAAGAAGTTATACATTAAAACATGTAAAGCATATATGTTTAACAGTAAGAACAGATTAGTAAGACATACAGCAATCTTCTGAAGAGAAAGACCTTCTTCGTGCCACATTTTCCATGCATCAAACTTCGCTCCTGACAACTTCGTTGATTTGTTGGTTACTGTCGGAGATACTTTCCGTACTTCACTAGTTTGAATGCTTGGTACACCATCCAATGATAGGTTTAATTCTCCTGATAGTTTCTGAATAGCTTGAATAAAATAGTCTCCATATCTTGTTACTAGGTGCTGTACAAAATGATTCAGAGCTTTTAGAATTTCAAATGACAGAAATGATAAGATGCCTTTTTTTGCTGCAATTATATCAAGACATATTAAGATTAGTTTCCATCTTTCTTGGTTATTATCATGATTTGTTTCCTAATTTAATTATGTAGAATTGTATTAGCATAAATATGGGTTATTGCATAGTCTTTTTGTATCATCAACCGTAGAAAACGACGTTCTTAAGTCAGTTCTTTATCTTTTTCTTCCCTCTTTATCGAAAACTCTATAACTTCAGCATACCTGATTCACACCATCAATGAGTGCTAGCCTTGCTTTTGAAGATGGTCTTGTCAAAGCAATTTTTTTTATTGTTTGATCACCACATAGAGCATATCTACAAAGGTATAACAGCTTCATGAAGAAATTGTGGATCAAAGAAACTTTAAGTAGGACTGGCTCTTTTGAAAAAGTTAAAAGATAAAATAAAACTTACGGAGCTGTTCCAACACTTCTTGCAAGCTTTAACCTTTCTTCTAAAAGCATTTGGTAGAGCTGTCCCTCAGCCTGAGTAGAGAAGGACAACACAAAGATTTAGATTAACATATGCCAGTGTTTTTGGAAACAAATACATATGACTACTGTTTCTTAAAAAACAAAATAAATTAAAAACAGTATGACTGGTGTCCACTTATTCAAGAAACTTCATGAATGTGCATAGCATGGATTGCATGAGTTTTGGTCCATGGTGAACCCACTTCAAATAACCGTATATATTATAAATAACAATAAAAAGTTATTATTCCATAATATATCAATGGTTATTAGAAATTGGTCAGCGGTAGGCCAAAACTCATGTAGCCCATACAATTATACTCTCCCAAGCTTCATTGAGGAGAAAAGGAGTTGAAAAAACACAACACTACTTCATTACAACCTCCGAGAAACCTGATTCTGAAGTGGGTAAAATTTTGAATTCTTCTCTGCTTCTATTTTCCTCCTCTTCAAGCTCACCAACCAATGGCAAAACCAAAGGAGGTTGATAGTCTGGTCTACAAGAGGCCAAAAATTTCTCTCCTTTTGAACTGACACTGGTTCATGAAAGAACAAAGTTTATGTTGGATTGTAGTTTTGGTAACGAAACATTACATATACAATGAAACTAAAGGCACATATAGTAGATGGGTTTTGACATTGGAAAACTAATAACAGCAATGAAGTAAAAAGACTTCAAATAATTGCTGTGATGTATCCCGGCCTACCTTATAAGTCTGAACGTGTCACGGACAACCTCCTTCAAATAACCTGTTAACCATAAGGAGAAAATCATAGTTTGATCTCACAATTTTCTTGAAATTAAATTTACTGTATAAAATATAGATATTTTTTGTGTAAATTGCAAAGTATGTCATAAATAAATCTGCTGCAGCAAGAAATACACTTAATTTACCAAATAAATAACAAGATATATGCATGAATAACTGATTGCATTTAAAAATACGCTAATTATTATTCTTTTCAAACCTTTTTTTTCTTAGTATATAGATCATATGTTGATACTGCAACAAGGTAAAAAATTCTGCTTGACAGTAGTAAGAAGGCAACTTATTCTCTCATTGGAATAAATGGAAATCAAAGGAGGAAAGATAAATACAAAGAAGGGGTCTTGCAGAAAAACAGAAACTATTTCATCCATGGTTCTCACTATTGTAACATAGCGCTTGCAATCTAATCATGCATTACCTCCCTCCAGTCTCAAATATAAGCAACAAAAAAGTTCTCTTTGATGGTCTTAAATATAAGCAAATGTTCTTAACTACTTCAATATTAGTTAATGCTGTTATTCCTAAATTAACCTTCAATTGATTCAGACTTTTTACAAATAAAGTTTTTATTCTCAGAGAACAAGTTCCACGAGGGGTAATTTGGAAAAAATAATTTTTTATTATTGAGAAAATAAAATGACACCAACTACTTTTCTTAAGGGGTGTGAAGTTAGTTTTCTTTTTTTGCTTATTCATGAGACCGGAGGGAGTATTTTCTAAAATCAGGAAGTATTTTGTGTACTATACTACTTTTACATCGTGCTCAAGACCTTATAAAATGACTATAAGAAATGGTGAACAAGGAAATAAAACTTCAACTACAAGGTTGAATGGAAAGTGGGAAGCATGATTTCATTATCTCAAGCTAACAAAACCATCTAGGCTTCACAATGGTGATATCCAAAAATTAAGCGCTGTTTGTTTTAGATTTCTGGTTCCCCCAACAGCATAATAGACATTCTCTATTTCTGAGGTGTTTGCTTCGAAAAGGATTGTTTTTTTTTTGCTTGTACGGAAATCCATTTAGAATGTTGAACAAACATGCACTTAATAGTTCAAATTACGAAGCAAATAAAGAGATTATTTAGAATGCAGTAGTAAATGCAATTGCTCAACAGAGTTCAACTAAGCATAGCAAGATCATCAATTGACGGAACCTTTTGACCATAGGCTATAACTGCAACTAAGTAAATTATTTCAATTTAAAATACCTAGGGAAATTAATTGATGTCCGAGTGCTTTCCACCAATTTGCTTGGTATGTTTTACCAAGTCCATGAAGTGGAAGCTTGTCATACTGAGCATCCATTATTTTCTTTGCCTACAAACCACGAGTAAATAAAACTATCAACAGTTGGAAGGTAAATGAGGAAATTTAAAGGCAACAGTCAAGGTTGAACGAAAACCTACATAAAAAACCCTAGTGATACTTACATTTCTAGTGTACATCAACTAGCATGACAAAGCAGTAACCTACAATGCCACATCTGAATATGCTTTTAATGTACATCCACTAGATAAAAGGTCTATTTGATAAGGATTTGAATATGGTCATATACAATGCCACATGTAAACCAATAAGCTCTTCGGCTTCAACTGACATAAAGAATAACCAGAAATAGGATTTATAGTTTTTTGCACTCCATATCATGTGATTATGAGCTAAGACAGACTTTTTGTGCAGGTGGAATAATTTGACTCTCCATTTAAATAGGATTTATAGTTTTTTGCATCCAATATCGTGTAATTTTAAGCCAAGAGATAATTTTTGTGCAGCGGAATAACTGTAATTTTCATTATATTGTAATGTTTTCAGAGGATCATTTCTGAAATTAAGTCATCAAGTATTAGTTTTGAGCAACTTCACTTGGCAGGTTATTATATAAATAGAGTAATGCTAACAACACTCTCTTTTGAACACCCTCTCTAATACTCACTCTCTTATTGGTTTAAATCATTCTGGGTCTACACTTTGAAAATTGAACCCACACAAAGTGGTGGGACACATTGATTTCATCCAATAAAAGAGTTGAGTGCTAGAGAGAGTGTTCAAAAAGTGAGTGTTGCTAGCATTCCTCATATAAATAAATATATAGTAATGGGAAAGTATCCTCCTGTACTAAGTGAAATAGAACTTCTATCGGTGGATGAAATATAAATTTCCATGGTGATTTCTCTTTCCTGAATTCTTTTTAGTGCAACGTTCATGATGTTTGTCGATCATTGTGAAAGAAGCACCACCGAATACTATTTTAAATTCTGTATTGTGCAAACCAAGGTAATGTCCCATCCTTATCACTATAATCAACAAATTTTTCCAGATTTTCTCCCACAAAATGACTTCTGCAACTTTACTCAAATATCACACCTAGCTTTCACCTCTGTCTGGAATTTAGTCCTATTTTCTTAAACACCTATTGGTGCAATAACTATATGAAAATGAATTGGAATAGGCATGCTAAAAAATAATTACATTAAATAAATCACAATTTGTTATGAAACTAAAGAAATAAGAACAAGAATAAAGTAGAGAGAAGGAGAAAGAAAGAGAAGAGAGATGATTCTATTATTCTCTTGTGGTGTACAATTAGGTTACATATGAGCTCTATTTATAGATAAATACAATGACTTGGTGGGGAAGCAGAATATAGCCCAATAAGCAAATAGTATGACCAAATAACCCAATTGCTATATGGACATCCACTTATAATATTCATAACACAATTATCATACAAGGCTAAAGGAAAGGATTCAACAGGTAAAATCCAACCCAAAGAAAAGATGACATAAGAAATAAAGAATATACTATGTAATGAGTAATGTAAGAGGTTTTCTTTTGTGAATGAAAACACAAAGATAATATGCTAATAGACAAATGGAGAGTGCATAATGAAAAGTGCAAGAAACTAATGCCACCAAAAAAGAACTAAAAATCTAGCAAATTACTTTTAAGTGATACTGAAAAAAAAATTAGTTTTAATTTTGAACAACTTACTCGAGAACCACGCAGGATATCAATCGGCATATTAAGGCCCCATCTGCCGTTGCATGAATGAATGCAAGCCATTAGAAGAAATGCTTCTCTTGACAAGTCACGCTGCTGCTTCGAGACTGTGCAGTTATCACAGTTCCCTACAAACAAGATTTAAAAGAAACTGAAACATAGAGTAAACCGAAAAAGATATGCTTTTGTCCCAGGTAAGATTACTACTGAATTTAACCAAAAATTAGTTGATATATTTAGAGGGTTTCAAGTTAACTTTAATTGTAACAACTTTGGAGCATGACATATATGCTCCAACTTGAGAGAGTGCTAGAATCAAACACATTGTTCCCTAATTCTATAAAGCCAACAAAATAACATAAAGTTATAATATAAGCTTAAGTTCTTATTTTATAACAGTACAATTGTATTTAAGGATCTTAGTGAAAGGCTTACCACATCTTTCAGCTGAAATTTTTTCCCCGAAGTGTTCAAGCAAGAACTTTCTTCTGCAAGTTGCCGACAAACAATATTGTTGGGCAGCCAGCAATGACTCCATCACAGCTCTTTTTTGGTTTTCCTGGTATATTGGAGACCCAAAAGCATAATCAAGACAATAGGGACAACTCGTACAAGGGAAATATGCATATGGGGTCAGCAAGTTCAAAGCTCACAACCACAAAATTCATCAACCAAACATCTTATTTCCTAAATACAAATATGTATACCGATTTTAAGTCTGCAGCATAAAAATCTCCCTTTGCAAAGTCACTTCTTGTGTAGTAAAGCCAACAAACAGAAGCTATACCATCTCTACCACATCGACCACTTTCCTGGTAGTAAGACTCTAGATTTTTAGGGCAGCCATAGTGAATCACTTTTCTTATATTAGGTTTATCTATGCCCATGCCAAAGGCAATTGTGGCCACCATGATTTGCATTTCATCTCTAACAAATAATCTGCAAGAAATTAACATATAGTCGGTTAGGCTTAAAATGCACCAAGCATCTTCAACAAGAGAGAGAGAAGGGGAAGGAGCATGCTCTGCACCCACAATGATTAAAGGCAAAACTTGATTTCATATTCTTAAAATATACAAGAAAAAATACTCACCTATGAGACTCCTCTCGTGATTTTCCATCCATTTGGCCATGGTACATTCCAGCATTAATACCTACTTCCGTAAGTGACTTGTAAATCTATATAAAAAAATATCATATCAATAAAATATTAACACAAGTCGACAGTGACATGACAGCATGGTAACACTCTTTTGGGTTTCACATGTAACGTATCTAGTGCATTACCTGTTCTACATCTTTGATTGTTGTGCAGTAAATTATAGTTGAACAACCATTAGCAACTTCTTTTGAAACTTCCTCCACAAGCTCATCAATAAAAGATTGTCCACGGTTAAATTGCTTGACACCATAGAAAAGATTTGGGCGATCAAATGAACCAACTACAACGTAAGGATCGTTCATCTTCAGGGAATTGGTGATGTCAAGCCGAACCCTGGAAATATGGTACAAGTATAAAGCTTCTCTGATTACTCTAATTCACTAAATATAGTTACAAAATATTATTAATGAAAAAAAATCATGAAGCACTGCAATGTAACTAGAAAAGGCGTCACAAATTCATTGAACAAATTTTGAATGTAGAAATATCAATGTATCTAATTCTTTCTTATAGTAATACATGGAATGGAGTTAGCACACAAGCAATGGACGTCACTTTCCCGTAATGAAATGTTGTCAAGGGGAAATAGAAAGCAACAACCAACAGTGTACACTACAAGGGATATGCTACTGAAATTTTTTTATCAGTAAAGATTTAAGTCAAAAGTATCTTAGAACAAGACCTAGAGCTGCCTAACCCTTTCCTCTAAAAAGTGTTCACCAAAAACGACAAAGCATCCGAGAGGAGTGTTTCCCTCAATAAATAAACCAATGGATATTAGAACCCTACATTCTTAACTTAGCTAAATTAATCCTCACTTGTTCATTTGTATTTTGATTTTCAAAATAAGTTTATGCCCTAGTAATCTACCCATAGGATCATATCAACTGAAGGATGGAAAACACACCTTAAATGTCAAACAGTATCCATCATGTCACGATGTCAGTGTTCAAATCAATAAAAATCAGTTGTAGAATAAATATATATACAAAGTAGGCACAGAATGTGGGCAAAACTATTATAGAAAACAGCAATGATATACTTCACTAACAGCCAAAACAAAAAATGCTTACTTTTCAGTAGCAGTTGCAGTTAGACCAACATAAGGAACGTCTAACAGAACGCCACGTAACTTGTCTAACTGCTTGTATTCCACCCTAAAGTCATGTCCCCATTCTGATATACAATGTGCTTCATCAACGGCAAAAAGACTAATTCCTTCTTTTAGCAAGTTGGACCAGAAACTGCATAAATGACATAAGTTTAACAGCAGATCATAATTAGACAATGCACAGTGTGGACTAAGATCAATGATCTAATCCTGAAAAGACACAACCAACTAGAAATTATAGTTAATCATTGGATTCATACATCAACAGAAATGTCATTATGTCATTGTAGAATACACACGTCCATGTGCATGTGTCAAAAGGGATGACAAGAAAGGATATTCATGCACGATAAGATAACCTCCTGGTTTAACACCTTCAGCTCCAACAACAAATAAACTCAAAGCACTGTGGTCCCTCATTTCTTTGCAAAAAGAGCATTTATTGATAAAATAAGGAAAACAATTCTACTTTACTCTGATGATTTTGCAGCTTCTTAACCATTTTCTAGAGTAATTACTGACACTTCGCTCTACCGATAAGCTATATTATTTGTAATTATCCACTCAAGATAAGGTGATAAACTATACAGAAGAAGCTTATGCATAACTTTATTTCATAGCATACCTGGTAGGAATTGTGCATGCCTTCTCAGGAGTCATGAACAGAATGTCAAATTGACCACGCTCGGCTTTACTCTGAACAGTGTAATCCTTCTGAGCGCTTGAAAGATATTCAGCTTTGATACCTCGCTGTTTTAAAGCCATTACCTGTTTTCCCATTTATTCCATATTAGATAGTCACACTATTTCAAGCTAGATAGAAAACATACAAATCATAGAAATGAAAACAAAAAGAACCATCCATAAGGAAGAACGGATTAATTCACCTGATCTTGCATCAATGATATTAAAGGGCTCACAACTATCCCAGTCTTTTGCACAACTAATGGAGGTACTTGATAACTGCTCAAAACGAAAATAAAAAATATAGGTTAGGCCCCGTTTACTTTGTGAAAATATTTTCTAGTTTCATTTCTTAAAACTTGTGTTAAGACTCTTGACGTGAACAATTGTGTGCATTTTTGGGAAACGATGAAAACGTCCAATTTTTTTCCTTCATTATTTCCAAAAATGCATCACCCTTAACTAGTATTTCATCTTCTCTCCATCACAATAGTTCATTTCAAGAGTCACAATTTCTAATTAGTAAGTTAAAATGAACACATATTTTGGAAATATAGTTTAACTTTTTCAAGTTTCAACTCTCCGATTTAAGCAATTAGCAACAAAAACAAGAAAAACACATGGCGTTATGAAGTATTTTACCACAAAGACTTTCCACTACCAGTAGCCATGACTACCAAGCAATCCCTTTTCTGAATAATTTTCTCAATAACCTCTCTCTGATAAGGTCGAAAACTCAAAAACCCAAAGTAATCCTGAATAATACAAGTTACAAACATATCAGCATTGATCAATCTCATAACATTCAAATACTCAAAATCTCCGTCGCACCGACACTTCTGATGGAAGACATGTCTGACACGTATCATTGTCCCAACATCGATTTGACACTGACACATGTGATTACATTCAATTAATTCATTTTTTTTTTCAAATTTTTACCAGCATCAACTTATCCATTTCATGTACATTATTAATGGGGCAAAATAACAACTTTTCCCTTACACATAAAAAAATCCCTAAAAACCTAACAAAAATGAAACTTTTTTGAAAACCCACCTAGTAAAGTGGAAACTAAAAAAAGGGTATCTAAGTTTTGTATGAAGAAATAAAAAGGCATAATGAAAATGAAATTGGAAGGTTTATGCAATAATTTATCTACATTTTTATAAAAAATAAATAAATAAGAATGAATGAGGTTGAATAATATAATAGGGTTTACCTTGAGAACGGAGAGTGTGGTATCCATGGTGGTGGTGAATGTGAATGAAGGAGGAAGAGAAGACAAAAAGTTCGAAATCGAAGCCGTTCAACTCTCAACTACTGTCACTGATATATACAGTTTCTTCATTGGAGTACTCACTCTCTCATACTCCCGCCAATTCATCTCTTAGTCCTGGGCCTGGGCCTAGGCCTGGGAGAGGCTCACTATGGCCTAAATTTCACCTGGGCCACATTGGTTGAGAATTTCTTTGAAAATTGCTGTTCCCACTTTTGAGATTGCTAAAAGACTTACCCGACGGCAGTTAACGGCCAAAATTCCTTGTTTCGCAGTTAACTGATGGTATTTTTTTAAGTGTAAATCCGGCGGCAGTTAACTGTCGATGGGGTAAATGTGTAATTTTCTAGTGTTTCATAGCAAAAACTGAAATGAGAGCAACAAGTTTCAATTTCTTTTCTCAAACTTCAATTTTCCGCGCACCTTACTTTTTGGATTTTGAATCCAAGTGATGGGTTTATGTCCATTTTTTTTTTTTTATCTATTTAGATTATATAATCTGAAATGGAGTAAGGTGTTTTAGAAGGATGAGATAAGAAACCACCGACTTATTTTATCAGTGCATTGTTTAATAAATAATTACACATATTTTAAAATTGTAGTTTTAAACGATATAATTTTATTTTTCTTTTTTTAAAATGTACTACCTCCGTCCCTAATTATAAGACTCTTTTGTGTTTTTTCTTTTTCTCTTTTTATAAGATCCCTTTCAAATTTCAATGTACATTAATTATTTCTTTACCACTATATCCTTATTTATACTGCATATTTGTCTGCAATATATAATAAATACTCTATGAAAACATTCACTAATTCTCTTTCATAAAGGGTAAACATGTAAAATAATAATAATTGTCAACAAAATTAATTCAACAATCAACTTTCTTAATTCCCTTGTTTTTCTCAAAAGGTCCCTATAATTAGGGACGGAGGTAGTATTACATGTGAAATATACTCGTGTGGAGAAAGTTTGTTTGAATTATTAGAATGACCTTGCTTTAATGGTTTTTAATGTATCAACTCTAATAACAGAGTTAAGTACTAATTATTAGATTTAACACGTAAACATCTTTGTCTTTATTTTATTTAATAAAAAGGAAAATGTTGCGTGAACACTCATATAAATATAAATGTATATGTATTGAGAGATAAAGAAATCATGAGAAAATAATGTGATATATTGATAATGTGATATAAATTTGAATAATGATAAAATGAAGTGTTGAATGAATGTTGAAGAGTTTGAAGTGTTTAAATAGCGTTTTACTAAAATACACGTTGATCCGAATAAAGTAAAACATAAACCAGTATTATTTTATATATAGTTTTTCAATATTACTTTGATTTCATCCCTTTCATTGTCTCAGAAACAATACCAAATCAAAGCTACCATAAGAAACATAACTTCCAATTTCCATATAATAGGAAACTTGTAACTATACAAGTTTCCAAATAACTTTGTTCCTTTATTATCAATATTTTCATTTCACAGAGATTTAGTAATTTTTCACATCTTTTCTAGTTTCACTTTCAAAGGACAAATTTTCTGTATTCATCAGCTTCTTGTGCCATTTCTTCAAGGCTCCTATCTTTCCTCTCTAAATCCACAGCTAGCTTCCTTTTCAACTCCTTCTCTTTTTCATTTATCTGCATCATTCACAAACAAACAATAACATCCAAATTTTTACTTGATTTTTAGAAGAACTGAAAAACCAGCCAAATTATTAAAAACACAAATGTTCCATCCTACCAGATCATAAATGTCATCATTGTTTTCGAAATCACCGTTTTTCCGAGGAAGGATATGGATATGAACATGAGGAACTGATTGTCCAGCTTGAGGTCCATCCTGGTTCAAAAATATTGATTTGGTTAAGTTGAAAAATTGTATAGCCATATAGCATTGGTCTTAGGCAACTTACATTAAAAGAAAAACCTTATATGCTCAAATAACAACATATTTCTCCAAATTGTCTTACTTGGATACAAAATGTAAGTGATGATGCATTATGGTAGCTCTCAAGTTGTCTACCAAGTTTATGTGCTATGCGCCATAACTCAATATTCTCATCATCAGTAAGATCAGCAACACGCTTCACTTCACGCTTCGGACAGATTAGAACATGTAGCTAGCTACTGTTAAGTCAATCAAATTCAGCTTCAAAAAATGCCAAGTTGATTCATGTTTACATTAAGCAAGTAACTCACAGTCACAATTGTAGCCTTAGTATTAAGATTTTGAGAATTTCCATTGCCTTATGTGATTACAAATACAGCTGCAATAATCATAGAAATGAAATATTGCTAGAGTAATCACCCAGACAAATTTCTAACAAAATGTCCACAATAGTCACTAACCAATGTGATTATATGATGAAGCTACAATAATATTGAGATGCTATCTTTTGAGTTTGGGCTGATTTTAGCTTACCTCTTTTTATCAATGATTTTAGCTTACCTAACAAAAGAGTGTGTCAATTCAGCCCTCACAATAATTTCTTTCTTTCTTTATAAACTAGAGGCGAACCTCAAAAAACAAGTGCTTAAAAGTGGAGAATAGCAGGTTCGAATCAACAACCCGACATATCAAAATGTTGTTGTTGTCTTTTACTATTTGAGGCGAACCTCACACAACAAGTGCTTAAAAGAGGGGAATAGCATGTTCGAATCAACAACCGGACATATCAAATGTTGTTGTTATTTTTTACTATTTGAGTTGTACTTACGAGACAGACACTTACCATATTATAAAGATAGATTAATCATTCCTACCTAGTACGGATTACAATGTACCATATCTCTAAATCTAGACCCCTTAAAAAAAAATTCTTAAATATTTAAGCATTATTTCAAATTATTTGTTTTTTTTATTTTTAAATACACACTTATTAATGCTACTAATTATCTTGCAAGATAAAAAAACAGAATTTAACAAATTTATTCATAAATGATAATCTAGTAATATTCATACACATAACGTTGATTAATTATACTACTAACTTTTTTTTATTAACATCAGATTAAAAAGGATATGACCTGCAAAAGATAAAAAGGAAAGTGATGATTAATAAAGATATTTAAGCTTGAAGATCATATGAGCAATAAATCAAAGAGGTGAGGGAGCAAGATATACCAGTGACAGCAGGACGCAGGTTGACAAAGGCAAATGAAAGATCGGTTGTATGAAAGACTGAACTATGGTGGATCTTGTAAGGTCCAAAGTCATAGTATTCAACAGCCATCTTTATTTACACCCCCAATAAAAGTAACATTAATCACATATACATGGATAAAGAAAATACAAAGTTAACATTTGATGATTATAGTTAGTTGTTTATTTACCTTAGTGGAGTGAGTAGAGGAGATAATAATGCTCTTTGATGTGTATACAAGAACAATCAGTAGCTAGATGATTTACAATTTGCATTTTGCTATGGAACTTATAGAAATTCTATGTCTTTCTTGTTTGACCATTATTCTATTTTTTTTAATTGATTCCTTTTTACTTACTCCATTTGTCCTACCTTATTTAGGTCTTCCTAAATATATTTAAAAACGTGTGAATGATATAAAAGTACATAAATAATTAATTAGGTCAACATTCAACACTTGTTTATTCCTTCAAACAAAAAAATCAACACTTGTTTATAGTCCCTTATTATAACTAGATCACTTTGTCGTGTGTATTTTTCTTTTTACTTGTACATTATATAATGGTAGTATTGAGGATATATAAAAAAAAAAATCAGGTTTGATATTTTTCTTTAGCTCCTCCCTCTCTCAGCGGAGAGAGTTTTCACTCTAAATTCTCTCTTCCATTTTCTTAATTAAAGGGTGGTTTTGGGTCATTCCATTATCTTAACTAAAAGGGTTTCACTGATCTTCATTTTTTTTTATCTGAAATCACTGATCTTCATTTTTTTCTATATACTTCAATTTAAATAAATAATTTTCACAACGATCTAAGTATTTTTCTTTTCTTTTTGATTTCGTCGTTTAAGTGCAGTGTTGTATTGTTTGTCGTCTTGTGCGTCGTTGTTTGATTTTTCGTCATGTTGGGGTGTTCATTTGGATCATATTGAAAGATCAACTATTTAATCAATGATTGAGCGACAATGTTGTAGATCAGGAGACATTAATGAATATCGTTTTGTTTTTTTTCAAACTAAAATGATAGTATTTAGCATAAATTTGTGGAGAACAATTTTATCTTATTAAATAGGCCGTTGAACCAATTTAGACGTATAAAATTAAAAACGAGTCCTTTAAAAATGAGTATAAACACTTTTAATCTTTTTCTTCCATATAAATTAAGATCTCTACTTTTGGTAACTTTTTTTTGTCAACTCACCGTCTTTTGTTGTTCATCTCTCATTTCTGTAATGGTTAGTCGTAATATGGAGACATTGTTTTCGTATCATTGTTTGATCGGTATTCGTCTGTTTCATATTTTTATTTTATTATTTTTTCGTATTTAAATTTCTTCAAATGTTGCTAACATGTAACCTTATCTATGTTTTTATGTATTAGCATATTTAGATCCACATCTAATAACTAATTTGGACAAGGTGCTAAATAAACCAAGGATCAAATATAGAACATATGTGGAGGTTGATGCAAACCATGTGGGAGTATATGCTTTGTATGTTAAATTATCCGTCCATAATGATGCACATATTTGTATATCTCTTTTCAAAATTGTTTTTGATGAAAAGCTTGTTTATGTTCAGGGTGCCGCCATAATGCTGTCAAATATGTTTGCTGGATATTTTGATGATCAAATCGATCGTAATGCAACATTGGTCGATCCAAACAACAATGAATTCCATGTGTTGGTAGAGAGGTTCAATGATAGTGTTTTTTTTTTAACAAAAGGATGACATACTCTTCTTGATTTTTATGGTATTCGTTTAGGTGTTTGAGTCACGATAACTTTTGTGGGTTTGGGTCCATTTAGAATTAATCTTAATGATAGAGTTGGTCGAACGATTAGTTATCCTAAATTAATTTTATCCTCCTATGAATATTAAGGAGATCTTGATAAAGTCGACATGATAAAATATTAGAAACTCCTGATTATTTTCAATATATAAACATCAATGTGATGTTTCTATTAAATAGATTTTTATTTTATATGCAAATGAACATTCAATGTTTGCTGGACAATTATAAAATTAAGGAGATCATGAGTTTTAAATAAGGACAAATATTCGATTTTTCCGGACTTCGATTTTTATATATCGTTAGTAGATATGACCACTATCCATAATTAATTTTTAAAAAAAATGATAAATTAGTTTCATAGTTTTCCATGAAAATTGGTTACACTTGTGATGACCATTATCCGTAATTAATTTTTTAAAAAACAAATAAATTAAATTTTGCAAAATGACCATTACGCACATAAAATTAAGGAAATCATGAGTTTAATAAGGACGATTATGAGATTTTGTTGGACTTTGATTTTTTATATATTGTTATTGGTTAATTGTTAATGTTAAGTAGATTAATAGATTTAACACAAATAAACAATACTCCCTTTGTCAATTTATTCAAAAAAAAAAAAACTCTCATTGTCAATGTCTGTTTCTAAAGGAAAACCTATAATTTGGACTCTAACTAATAAATATATAAAAAATTTGAATTTATATAGTGTAAAAATATTTTGCTTGAAGATGATAATTTTATTACGCTAAGAAATAATCTAATAAAAAATTAGATTATTGTGACTAAATGTAAACTCACTAATAATTGTGTCTACATCAATATGTGCTATCATATATTTTTCAATATATTAAATAGTTAGACCATGCAACATTTATTCTGACATTGATGAACTTGAGTAGTTTTTCAATATTAGTGATATGCTCGACATTATCCTACTTATCTTGACAAATTACTTCTTTGAACTCCAATATGACCCAAAAATTTTGGACGGAAGAAGGTGTGAAATAGAGTGAAAGAAGTCTTCTATATATATGAATGATTTGTAGGTTTGAAAACTAAATATTATATTTCAGGTACTGAATACTGTACAACCACTAATGTGTTTATACAGTAAATTTTAAACTTACTATACTTTAATGAAAAGACAAGGAAGAAAATAAAAACTAATAATAGTTATCTATAAAAGTAGAGCTCCATGCAGTTTTAAGAAGTCAAATTTATCCATAATTAACACTAAACTAGATAATTTATCATTTTTTTTATATTATCTCTTTTTAAACCAACAAAATGGTTTGAAGTAGTCAAATAATACATTATTGGATCGGCTACATATAAAACTATGTTAATTGTTGAGGATTTTTTTTCTTTTAGGGTAGCTAATGCCACTCATGGTTATGAAGCCCTTCGTCCTTGTCTCAAACTTATACGAAAATGTGAATGTGGGGGTTGATTAAATGGAGAACATATGAAGGAAGGATAGGAGTTTTTTTTTTTTTAAAGGAATGGAGAAAGGATAGCAGATTGAAAAACAAAAGGGGTGGAGTGTTGAAAATTACATAGCAATATTAATTTAATTAAATAATATAATACTTTCTTTTGCTAACATTATAATGTAATAATTTAATCCAAATAAAAAGTTAAATCAATTTTAACGGAAAGTTTTTTATAATGTAATATTTTTACATTATAAAGTAACAATATTAATTTAACTGAAAAACACTCGTAGGTTTGTTTCCAAATTTTTCCTTTTGGAGTAGAAATCAGGAATCGTTGAACGTTAGATCCAGTATGACACAGTTCTTTTCCGATGTATGCAGATCATAATAGCATGTATTGAATCTATTTTTAAGAAATGAGAATGGACCACGGAATAAAAAAATTATAATTTGTTTCATTTTATCTATTTTCCAAACAATGAAATGAAAATTTTGATTCGTCAGGTCATATAATATCTAAATAATGGAATACAATTTTTTTTTCATTACACTCCTAAATAAAAAAAAATATCCTGATTTTATTTGAAATCTAGTACTATATTTAATACTTTATTAAAAAAAATTAATATCTAACTTCAGAATTTTCGAGGATTTGTAAAATATAATTTTTCAGGTGTAAAATAGTAAAAAACGGTGCCTTGCTTGCTTAGCTATAGCTATCATGCATCATTCATCACTCACTGAATGTACTTTGCTTCATGTTGTAATAATTTTCATTCTAAGAAGGTTCCTTTCCAGTATACTTTACTTTATTCGATCCCTTCTTCTTCTTTTTCTCTTTGGACTATATATAAATTAGTCTCTACTATCCCCGTGAGCTTAGCTTAGTTGGTAGAAATATTGCATATTATATGCAGGGGTAGGGGTTAGGGTTCGAACCCCGGACACACCATTTCTCCACATTTAATTGTGTGAGCTCTAGCCTACTTGACCAAAAAAAAAAATTAGTCTCTGTTGTTTTTGTTTGGTTTGCTTTAGAACTTGAATTTCAGATTGGAGAAAGGGGAAGATTGTTCATAGTTCATACCATAGCTAGAGGTAAATTAATTTTAGTTTTTTTGTTTTTAATTGAGGAAGAGATTTAATTTTAGTTCATACCATGAACCTTTGAACACTTTTGTTTGGCCAAGTTAAGGATGAAATTAAATTATGTGCCTGGGGTGATGAGCTAAATCTCTATTATAATCTCAGGAAGAAAAAAAAAAATTCACGTTCTCTTGGATTGCTAATTAGTTATATTGCCTCTTTTGATTATGAAATTTGGCATACTGTTCATTTTTTTTCAAGCACGAGACTTAAGTATGCGCTGAATGTGCCGATAATACTGTGTTGGAAAGATCAGGTAAATAACACTTGATCATTCATTCATATACATTTTGTTTGATTACTGCGCACTATCAAAGATAAAGTAGGTTTTCTAAAATTGTTGGAAAGATTGTCTAGTTGTTGAAACAAAATTAAGCCTCCAAAGTATATTTCTACAGCAAAGTTTCAATGAATGCTACTGCATATTGGAGAAAGATCAGAAGAATAGTTCATATGGCTTGAACATTTGCTGAAAGTGCTCGAGATAAGGTAACCAACAAACAAAATCATACTTTAACAATTTTCAGTCGATATTTTAATTAATTGTTTAGAGTGACCAAGTTCTAGATTTCATAAGAGTATTACCAGGGTTTATAAATCAAATAGAGAAACCAACTCGAGTTGATAAGGATAGAATCAAACATAGTCTATCTATAAGAAATTTTTGCTCCAGCCATGTTAACTTTACTTTTCATGTTCGAGTACCTTGTTAGTGGCAGGACACAATACTTTAAGTACGTAAACAATATGGCAGAACTATATTATGCAAAACTCGAATCGATTTCCTTCAATTTAAAAACGAGCAGTGCTATTTCTCCCGAACAAAATAGTCCCGAAAAAATCACGATTGCTTTTTTTTTTTTATATGTTTTTTCTTAATAAATATTGATAAGAAATAAAATAATAAAAATCCACCGTCATAGCTAAGACCCTTTTTCAGAGTTTCAGCTTCATCCTCTCTTATTCCAAACAACTTTTGATTTGAACCAGTATCAAAACACAATCACATAATCTGTTAGAACTTAGAAGAGCATGGGAAATTCCTTTGAGGCACTGTCTCTTTCTTCATGTTAAATCATACCTACGAAGCCCTAAATTCTAATTCAAATATCCCATTGATCTTAGCTCCAACCTTGGGTGCCATGAAATCATCATCGGTGGTTCAAAACATAGTGAAATGGCGGTAGATGTAGAATCTTACAAATAAATATATCTTTTGAAGAGAGAAAATGATCTTTTGTAAAGGACAAAAAGAGAATTTAACTTTTATCAACAGAAAAACGAGAGAAAATGAATTTGTTATGAGAGAGAAACTTAACAAAAGTATGCAACTTGGTTACCAAAAAAAAAAATCACAAATTGGCGACACGTTAAGGACGCCTCATTCGCGAACCGCTCGTGATGCAATCCTTCGCTATACTAAGCATTTCCCTTTGAAAAATTATATATACATTAACAGTTTAAAGGGTGGCTAATGCATAGATTGAATCTATAAATGTTATTGCCTCTGCAGCTTTTGTTTGCTGCAGAACATGAATTGCAGTGAATATTACTCCAAATTCTCTAGATTCTAGCTGCTGCCTGCTGCCGAGAAAGGAATAGATTGTTCAAAAGGATGTGCTTAAACCAGTAACACCATTGAGGTAGAAAACAATCTCTTGGTTGTTTGTCTTTTGTTACTTTCTCAGATTTTCCATTTGTATATGATTTCCATTTTCGGTCTGTGCTCCAATTTTCTATATGATTAACTTGCGTATCGACCATGTTATTTTCCAAATACACAATACTATACATAAATGTTAATGTGCGACTGAGGGAGTAAAAACTTGTTTGGATGAGTTACTTTATTAAAGAGAAAAGAAAAAATAAACCAATCAGCTTGAAGCGATTTTAAGTCTTGTTAGACATGGAGTAATAAATGGTGAGTACTTTATTTGGAGGAGCTACTTTATTAAAGCTCAATATTTCATTTTTCAATT
>Ga0228710_1003703_pt1 | contig 24238 bp, 11 predicted proteins | sample MedpolnodulmetaG_FD_177995 | JGI IMG/M metagenome (GOLD analysis project Ga0228710, IMG submission 177995) | Root nodule microbial communities from Medicago polymorpha collected in Santa Monica, California, United States - pink nodules | ecosystem: Host-associated > Plants > Roots > Nodule...
CAAGTGCTCTATTAGGGTTGATATGACCAGCTCCCAATGCAAAAGGTGTTGCTGCTTTGTTATCTTTTCCAATGTCTTTGATAAGTTCCTTAGTATTATCAAATATGTCTGATGTTGTCATCATTGCCGACCTAATAGCTGCCGGGCTCCAATCAGCATGTGCTCCTTTCAAAAGTGCTCCTACACCGGCAACATGAGGACATGACATAGATGTTCCAGTTAAAAAATTGAACTTGTTGAAGACTTTATTAGACCCAAAATCCAACACAGGAATATTTGCAGGCCATGCAGCTAAGATTGATGTGCCGGGAGCTATAATGTCGGGTTTCAACACATATGGACAACTCTTTGATGGCCCTCTAGAACTATAAAAATCCACCCTAGGTACTGGTTTAACACCAAAAGATGTTATCTTGAAAGACATTTTTTCTATTGAACTAGAGTTAGAGTTATTATGTATGTAATCTTTGACAATTTCTCCATTTTTATGGTTAATAATGATGGATGGAAGCAGGTACCGTAAGTCTTCTGATAGATCATTTTGTGTTGTGTTTGATATAAAAACAGCTCCTACAACTTCTGCTTTAACCACATTATAAATTTGATTAGAAAGACTTTCATTCTTGTCTTCACAAACCACAATCTCGCTCTTCACTCTGATTAGTTCTGTAAAATTGTCACACATACCTTTGAAAACAATGGGAATATTACTAGCAGAGAAGTTTCCTATATAGGAAGAGAAGCCGGTGAGTGAGACTCCATTACCAAGGGTAAGATTCCCAAAAAATTCACGATCTAAAGTACTAGCAGCAACAGTTATCACCCATGGTATTCCATTGTGAAGAGTGTTAAAGGAAGGTCCATCATTACCTGCTGAAGTAGACACAAAAACACCTTTTTCCATAGCAGCAAAAGTGGCTATTGCAATTGGATCTTCATACAAATTAGATGCATTGTTGAAGCCTAGTGATATTGAAAGAACATCAACACCATCCGTTATTGCAGCATCAATTGCAGCTATTGTGTCAGATGAAAGTGCTTTTCCATTGTTTCCCGGCCACAATGCCTTGTACACTGCTACTCTAGATAATGGAGCTATTCCTCTTGCTGTTCCATTTGCATAACCGAAGAATGATGCACCATTAACCTGATTCCCCGCTGCCGTTGTTGAAGTGTGGGTTCCATGACCATCAGTGTCACGTGTAGTGTTCACTATTGTTGTATCAATGGTGGAATTTATCGCTAAGAACCCTTTGTTGAAAAATCTTGCTCCAATGAGTTTCTTGTTGCAAAAAGATGAATTGTTGGTATTTTCAAATTGACATAATTTCCCTTTCCATTTTGAAGGAATTTTAGAAATTCCATTATCATTGAAACTTTCAGTTTCTGGCCAAACACCGGTATCAATCACGCCAACAATGACATCTTTGCCATAATCAGAAGCTGGCCACGCCCCTTTATAGGGATTAAGGCCAAGGAATTGAGGTGAGTATGTTGTGTCAAGCTTCAATGGTAAATCGGGTATTGAAGAAATGTAGCCATGGGAGGTTTTGAGAGCTTCATGCTCTTTAGGTGATAGACTTGCACTAAAACCATTCATTACATTGGTGTATGTATAAATGATCTTAGAAGAGGTAGAACTATCAAGATTACTGTTGGTGGTAGTAACTCTAGAAAGAGTAGATTTATACCAATTATGTTGGTTTGAATATGCCTTTGGCATTGCTGATAAATCCATATGAATTATATAATTATCAGAGTGAGCCAATGTCATAATGAAATGAAGATTTGTAATATAGAAAAACCACAAATAAAGACAAATGTTGGAAGCCATGATTGAAAGGTGTTTTGAATGTGTATGGCTATCAAAACAATGTGTGTTAATATATATGATATTGATTTTATAAGGGCACAATAAAAAAATGGAGTCCCCTGTACAAAAAAAAAATGGAGTCACTTTATTGTTTACGATCCAATATAAAAAAGAATACTATAATTAAGTTGTTCTCAGTAAAAAATTTAAATGCAATTGAACATCTTTGGAAAATATAGATCTGTACGAAATTAAAAATTAAAATGATCAACCATGAGATGAAACTAGTCTTAATACCCTTCTGACCGATCAAAACTGAAAATTCAACACCATATGGGAGTTTCCTTTTATATAGATCTAAATCTGAGTATAGGCTATACTAAAGTGGTTACAAAGCTGTCACGTATAAAAAATATGTAATTATTAAATAAAAAATAGAGTTACATACCAAAAATATGACCATTCTTTTATGTATATACTAATTATAAGAATAAATTATTGATTAAGTTTCCTATTGTAAAGATTTGTTTTTTAATAATGAAATTATTTTTTTTAAAGAAAGGTTTTTATATCATTTCATTAATAATCAGTTGTTTGATAGAACGAAGTACATTATAATAGGTAGTGGAACGAGCTAATAATGTGGCAACTATCGTCAGGTATGAGCTACCTCATTTGCTTATCGCCTATTGAACTCGACCTTCGAGTTTGTGAAGTGAGAAGTAAACGGTCTTCGGCATACAGAAATTATTTGACCAGTCTTGTAACATCAACCTGATCACGATGGAAAGCATATGTTGTTGGGATGGCAAGATAATAACTATAAGAATAACTTTCCTAAAAAAAATTATAAGAATAACTTATTGATCAAGTTTCCTATCATAAAAAATTGTTTTTAAATAATGAAATTCTTTTTTTTTATAAAGAAATGTGTTTATATCATTTCATTAATAATGAGTTGTTTGATACAACGAAGTACATTTTAATAGGTAGTAGAACTAGCTAATGTGGCAGCCCCCGTCAGGTATGAACTACCTCATTTGCTTTTGTTTATTGAACTAAACCTTTGAGTTTGTGAAGTGAGAAGTAAACAGTCGTCGGCATGTGGAAATTATTTGACTTGTCTCGTAACACCAATCTGATCCTCCAGATGGAAAGCATTTGTTGTAGGGATGACAAAATAAGTTGGATCCGTCGGGTTGGTCCGTTTAATCTTATATAATGTTGTATAAAATGATAATTGGCTATGTATAAATGGCTGATTAATCAATGATGATATCGATATATACATGTCACTTTTTTTTTTAAAGAATATACATGTCACTTTTTGTTTGCTCCATGTAAAGACAAAATAATAAACGAGCCACATTAAGCTTATGTATCATTAAGATCTAATTATGTCATTATCGAGCATGGTTGGGCAATTTAAGTGAATAGAGACTAAAATGTGAACCCAAGTTGTGGTTATTAATTGCTACTTGCTGGTGAAGCAAGTTGAAGAAGGCACATTTTCTTCATTAGTGACCACATATTACGTACGATCGATGTGTAATGCGTACGTATCAATCCAATTATCTATGAAATAGCTACAAATATCATCGCATTATTTGCTACCAATTAGCTACGAATTAGCGGCAAATATCGTCGCAGCAAATCACATATTTTTATGTAGTGATCCTAGGCAGCAAAATTTTGTAGTTGGGTTTGAGTGAACATTGAACATTTTTATTTTTCAGATAGGCTTTATTTAGTAAATTTAGTTTAGATCCCGATAAGCTTAACTCAGTTGGTAGAATAATATATAAAATATGCAAGGTTTGAAGTTCGAATCTCAAATACCAAAAAAAAATAAAAATATTTTGGCTTTATGATCATTCGGGGTTATAAGGTTTATTAGATATGGAGGTAAGATTGGGTTGGAGTAAACATTGAACATATATTTAATAAATTCATTTTGGCTTTAAACAATACATTTTATTAAAAAAAATTAATATATGTTTACCACCTGTAATATTAGCGATTTCCAGTTTACGTCTGTAAGAAAATTTGTTTAGATTCCAACCTTATAATTTGAAGATTCTTTGGTTTTGGACCTTCATGGCATCAAATTACAAAATTTAAGGTACTTTATTTGTCCCCTGTAATTTGAGAGAATTTCGATTTACCCCCTGCCATATCATCGATTTTGTACAGTCAAAATTCATGAAGGTCCAAAACCAAAGAATCTTTAAATTACAGGGTTGGAATCTAAACAAATTTTTTTACATGGGGTAAACCGGAAATCGCTAATATTACGGGGGATAAACATGTATTAAACCAAAAAAAAAGGCTGAAGTCCACTTTTCACCCCTTAAGTTTTAAAAAGTTGCGATTTTGGGACCCTGTGAAAAAAAATGACAAAAGTGATCCCCTATGTTTAGAGAAATATGCTCTTTTGGCCCCTAACATAAGGGAAATATGACCTTTTGACCCTTTGTTTTCTCAAAAAGTTGCGATTATGGCGCCTTTTTTGGGACACGTGGCGTCTTCTTAGCAATTTTGGGACGAAAGGGGCCAAAATTGTAATTTTTTAAATAGGAGGCCAAAATCGCAACTTCTTGAAACTTAAGGGGTGAAAAGTTCACTTTAGCCAAAAAAAAACTCATAGCATATAAGTTCCCATCATCAAAATAGATTTGCTTGCTAATAATCATGTTGAGCTTTATGACATTTTTTTAGTCGTTTATCCTATGGAATCAATTCATGTTTTTATGAAATTGATTTGATAATCTACAAAATTGTTGATAATCTACCAACTCTTAACAATTCAATAATGACTCTGCTTCTATTACTTCTAATCAAGATATAGGCAAATGCATTCATACCTGTATATTGAAATATGGATTTGAAGCAAAATATGTCTACTCTGCAGTGTTACAGATCTGGCTTTTTTTGTTGAAGTAAAATATGTGTTCTATGCAGTGTTACAAATATGTTATTGTCTACTTTTAATTTGTTTCATTTGTTTTATTTTATAAATATAATGACAAAGTAATTAATTTTTATGTTTTAGGAAGAACTGAATAAACATCTCAATTGGTCCAATAGACTCAAAGTCATAAGTCTTGGGAGGATGGCATACATTCCCAAGTAAAATGTCTAAAAAGAGATGAGGTATGTGTTGTATGGGCAAGATTCCCAAACCCAAAAGAAAAATTAAAGCTTCTTTGTCTGAAAATCGTGAGTTATGCAAAAAAGTTACGGAAACGAAAGAAAAACATAAGCAAATGGCAGAAAAACAAGCGTGATGTTGGTAAATGTTTTGTCATTCATTCAAAGTTGATTTTCTGGTGAAGATGTGAACGACATTTTACAAGCTGCACGGCATGTAGTTTATATTTTACTCTTCGAGTTCATATTTTGAATGTTGTGAAAATATTTGTTAAGTGGAGTTTGTAACATGTTTTCTTTTATTTTCAATAGGTTAAAAATGTTTCTAGTTCCCCACCAAATCAATTCTCCAAATCCATACATACACTAATGAAGATGGAAAATTAGAAGTTGATTTTTTGTTGCATAAGCTTTTTCTTATGTACTGTGTTGTTTGTTATGTCATATTTAGCTGGTTATGTAGTCGCTATTATCTAGTTGAACATAGTTGTAAGTCATGACAATTTATTGCTTCTTAGTTTTTAGATTTGTAATTTTGGGATGGATTAGAAGTAAAGGAGGATAAGATATTGCTTTCAAATCTATAGTAGTTTTGTTCTGCTCAAAGTTATTTTGTGCAGTTTCAATGAACAATTTGGGTATACAAAATTATTTTGGTGTTCTAATATACTTTGTTGGTTTTTTTTTTGTTCGGATTTCGAACCTCGGACCTTGCATATTTTATGCATTGTACTTACCGGCTGAGCTAAGCTCACGAGAAAATATGTTTGCAATACTTGTTAGTTTTTAAATATAATTGAAATTTTCTCTAATTTAATTTTTTTTTAACTGTTGTGGGAATATCATATTTATGAGTCAGATTATTTGTAAAAAAAATTGTCAAACCTATACCAATGGAAAACTGCAGTGGGTAAATCAATTTAGTATGTATCCTTATGTTTTGTTTGAGAGTTTGGAGGGAAAGAGAGGTGAAAGCTTTGGATGGATGAGAATAGAGGAAAAAATAAAAAAATCTTTAACAAAAAAAAATGAGAGTTTGTTTTTCTAATGATTGATAAAAGAGTAATTATGATTAGTGTACTTTTATTTTTTGCGAGTAATATAACAATATATATTGAATTCGGAAAATTTACCCAAAACTCTCATGCAATACAATTTTTTAGTTCCACAAATTATTAGGATTTTGTATTATGAAGAAAACTAAGCCACTCAAAGTCCTCCCATCTTAAAGCTCTTCATTCTTTCCACTTCTTTCTTCCTGTTTTTTCAAACCCTTCATCCCCCTCCCCTCCAATCTCTCAAACAGAGCCTAAGTCGTGGGTATTGCATTGCAAATTTGTCCAACGGCCATAAAGTATTATGGGTAGAAGCTGATGGGGCGGAATATTTCTGTGGTTACAAGCGAAACAAAGTCAACAGAACAAAATGTATGTTGGTATATGTTTTATTGTATATACCCACGATTTTTAGACCTTTACCTATGGTTGTTTGCCGTCAGGGGTGAAAATAGGTCATGTCAGTCTACAAGAGCAATCAACCACACACAAATTGCATAATTCAGTGAACATGCGTATGCATGCAAAACCATATTGCAACAAAAAAAAAAGTGTGTAAGTTGACGAGCGCCGATCTCAGATTTTGATAACGAAAAATGAATAAATCCACCAACACAAAAACGAATTCACGCACCACAGTTCACTAAGACCACCAATAATAGAAAACCAACAACTATTTCTAGCCAAACGGTCTGACAAGCTCTAAACACGTATTGAACCCAAATTGTGTGATTGATCCAAAATGACAAACAAATTAAAGCTCAAAACAAATTGGAGTCGCGCTAGACAAAACCAATCACATCAGATATGAGATGAGTAACCAACAACGGACCCTTTCAGGTTTCAAAACAAACAACATAGAACTCGAGAACACGTTTTACAGCAGAACCGTTGGCGAGGACTAGCAAGGGGTTGTTGCCGGTCTATGCAATATAAACTAGATCTTGAGGAACCATCGACACAAAAAAAAAATGAACAACAACGAGATAACCACCACCTAAGCAAGTAGGATAGATTTGATGCTTAAAAAAAAAAAACCCACAAGCGCAATGGCCACCGAAAGTCGTCTTAATTAACCGACACTTTACAATTGATACTAAAGTTACTAAAAATTTATGCCCATTTTTTTTAACAAATTTATGCTGATTTATATGTCAAATAACTTAAATTTACACTAATTTTGTGTAAGATGTATTTTTTTATGTAACTTAATTTTATAATTACGTTAATTTTTCCGTGCTTGCACGGGTATACTAGTGTAACCAATTTGTGGCAATTTTTTTTTTTTACAAAACTAGTTTTGGAACGTGTTCATTATTTAATTCTTCACTATATTCAAATTACTTTTTTTAGAGTTAATTAAGTTTTTAGTCACTATAAATATACCGAATTTCATTTTTAGTCATCAAATTAATATTTTAATAATTTTGTCCCTATAAATTTAATTTTATAATTACGTTAATTTTTCCCGTGCTTGCACGGGTATACTAGTGTAACTAATTTATTGCAATTTTTTTTTTTACAAAACTAGTTTTGGAACGTGTTCATTATTTAATTCTTCACTGTATTCAAATTACTTTTTTTTTAGGGTTAATTGAGTTTTTAGTCTCTATAAATATACCGAATTTCGTTTTTAGTCCTCAAATTAATTTTTTAATAATTTTGTCCCTATAAGTTTGTATTTCGTTTTTACTCCTCTGCAATAAGTTTGCTCAAAATTTTATTTTTAGGTCCAAATTTTCGTTAGTTTTATCTTGAATTTTTAGCATTTTAAAAAAATTATATTTAATTCATTACAGGTCAAAAAATTCTAATTTTTTATAAAAGAGATTATTATAATGTTCTTAACATGTCTATTAAAAATTATTTAAAAATATAAAAGTTTAAGTATAATTAAACAAATTTTAATTTAACAGGCACCAACACATACTTTTAGTCCTTGTAAAATTAAAATTTGCTTAATTGTGCTTAAATTTTAACATATTTTTTACATACTTATTTAGAACATTATACAAAGGGTGGATTCTAGGGTGAGGGTTCAATTAAGTCCCTCACCGGTGGACCACTTAGAATTGTAATTAATAGTCATTAGATTAATCAAGTACACATATCTTATTATATACCGGTGGATTCTAGGGTGAGGGTTCAAGTACACATACCCTAGAATCCACCGGTATATAATAAGATATGTGTACTTGATTAATCTAATGACTATTAATTACAATTCTAAGTGGTCCACCGGTGAGGGACTTAATTGAACCCTCACCCTAGAATCCACCTACACAAAGTTTCTCCGCAAAAAAGTAGCTCAAGATTTTATTATTAGGTCCAAAATTTCATTAATATAATCTTGAAAATTTGGCTTTTAGAAAAATTCATATTTAATTCATTACATGTTAAAAAACTAAAAGATTTTATAAAAGAGTGTCTTACAATGTTATGAACATATCTGTAAAAAATCTTTCAAAAATTTAGAAGTTTAAGCATAGTTAAACAAATTTTAATTTAACAGGGACTAAAAACATTACCGGAAAATTTTGTAGGGACTAAAAAGTGTGATTTATTTTTATAAGGACTAAAAACAAAACTGTAAATATTTATAGGGACCAAAAACTTAATTAACCCCTTTTTTTTTATATAAAATTATTACGTATTGTCATTGATAGATGACTGATAATAATCTCATAAAAAAAAGATGATTGATGATCAATGTTTCTTCCTTAAAAATATAATTGTTGTTTATTTTAAAACACTTAATACTATTTAAATGTCATTTATTGTTTTTTTTTTTAAAGAAAATGTCATTTATCGTGATATGAATATCTTATATTTTAATGGTTTTAAATAGTTTTATTTAATAGAATTTCATTGATTGCAAGATTACAAATTGTTTTAATTTGTTTGGTCTAGATGGCAAATTATAATTAAAAAATGGATTCTAGGATGAGGGCTCAATTAAGTCCCTCATCCATAAAGCGCATAAAAAAACCATTTGATTTAATCAACTGCCCAAATTTATTGAAAATCAAAACGAGAATATCTACACATTTTTCAAACAATCTCTTACTACACCCTCTCACCAATATGTTGTTGAATTTTCCGTTATGATCAGTCGGAATGCATTAAAATTAGTTTAATTTTGTAAATCTACAGTTTCCAAAGATGTTCGGTGTATGCTTTGGAAATCTTAACTGCAGAACAACTTAATTATACTTTGTAATGTTGGGTTGTAGACAATAAAGTGACTCAACTTTTTTATGTAATAAAAGAAAAAATTGACTCCATTTTTTGTTGGTTAGCCCTTGTAATACTAATATCATATTCATATATGTACAATGTTTTGATTTGATAGTCATCCACATTCAAAATACCTTTCAGTCATGGCTTCCAATATTTGTGTCAATTTGTTGTTCCCTTATATTACAATCCTTCACTTGATTTTCACATTGGTTCTCTCTGAAAATTATATCATTCATATGGATTTATCAGCTATGCCAAAAGTATTCTCAAATCAACATAGTTGGTATGAATCTACCCTTTCTCAAGTTACTACTATCAATAATTCTACCTCTTCTAAAATCATTTATACATACACCAATGTTATGAATGGTTTTAGTGCAAATCTATCACCTAAAGAGCATGAAGCTCTCAAAACCTCCCCCGGTTACATTTCCTCAATACCTGATTTACCTTTGAAACTTCACACAACACACTCACCACAATTCCTTGGCCTCAATCCATTTGAAGGGGCATGGCCAGCTTCTAAGTTTGGTCAAGATGTCATTATTGGTTTGATTGACACAGGTGTTTGGCCCGAAAGTGAAAGTTTTAATGATAATGGAATGACTAAAATCCCTTCAAAATGGAAAGGGAAATTATGTCAATTTGAAAATACCAACAATTCATCATTTTGCAACAAAAAACTCATTGGAGCTAGATTCTTCAATAAAGGGTTATTGGCGAAAAATTCAAACACTAATACAACAATAGTGAACACCACACGTGACACAGATGGTCATGGAACCCACACTTCAACAACAGCAGCCGGAAATCAAGTTGATGGTGCATCTTTCTTTGGTTATGCAAATGGAACGGCAAGAGGAATAGCTACATTGTCTAGAGTATCTATGTACAAGATTGTGTGGGGACAAAATGAAGATCCGATTGCAATTTCATCTGATATAATGGCTGCAATTGATGCCGCAATATTGGACGGTGTTGATGTTCTTTCGATTTCATTAGGTCCAACTTTTGATTTACCTTTGAATGAAGATCCGATCGCAATAGCCTCTTTTGCAGCTATGGAAAAAGGTATTTTTGTGTCTTGTTCAGCAGGTAACGACGGCCCCGACTTTAAAACTCTTCGCAATGGAACGCCATGGTTGACAACTGTTGCTGCTGGTACTATGGATCGTGAATTTCATGCAAATCTTACACTTGGTAATGGAGTCTCACTCACAGGTTGGTCTAATTATCTAGGAAATTTCTCTGCTGGCAATTTGCCAATTGTTTTTATGGGTTTGTGCGAAAATGTTACAGAATTAATCAAAGTGAAGAACAATATTGTGGTTTGTGACGATGGAGATATTATTCAACAATATTCTTATATGTATCGAGCAAACGTTGTTGGAGCTGTTTTCATATCAAATATATCAAATTTCGACTTCTTTAGAAAAGAAGAGTATAGTTTTCAAGACTTAAGTTATGCAAACATCTTTATTAGTCCAATAGATGGAGAAATCACCAAATCTTACATCAAGAGTAACTCTATGTCAGTAGCAAATATTTCTTTCAAGTTATCATTTTTCGGTACTAAACCAGCACCTAGTGTTTATTCTTCTAGTTCAAGAGGACCATCAAATAGTTGTCCATATGTCTTGAAACCTGACATTACGGCTCCTGGTACATCAATCTTAGCTGCATGGCCCACAAAACTTCCTGTGTTGGATCCTGTGACTGAAGTCTTCAACAAGTTCAAATTTTTAACTGGAACATCTATGTCATGTTCTCATGTTGCCGGTGTAGGAGCACTTTTAAAAGGAGCACATGTTGATTGGAGCCCTGCAGCTATAAGGTCGGCAATTATGACAACATCAAACATATTTGATAATACTAAGGAGCATATCAAAGACATTGGAAAAGGTAATGAAGTTGCAACTCCTCTTGCACTGGGAGCTGGTTATGTTGATCCCAATAGAGCACTTGACCCTGGTCTTGTTTATGATGTTGGTGTACAAGATTATGTTAATCTTCTTTGTGCACTTAACTTCACACAAAAAAACATCACTACCATTACAAGATCCTCTTCCAATGATTGTTCTAAACCTTCCTTGGATCTTAATTACCCTTCTTTTATAGCATTTTTCAATGCTGGAAATTTTTCTTCAAGGGCCATCCAAGAATTTCACAGAACAGTAACCAATGTTGGTGAGGGACAAGCGATCTATGTTGCTAGCATTACACCTGTTGAAGGATACCATGTTAGTGTAATCCCGAATAAGTTGGTGTTCAATAAGAAGAGTGAGAAGCTAAGCTACAAGTTGAGGATTGAAGGCCGTAGAATGACACAAAATAATGAAGTAGCTTTTGGTTACATCACATGGCAGGATGGGAATCATGTGGTGAGGTGCCCTATTGTGGTAACTACCTCTAATTTCAATTTGTAGATCACTATGTTAAATCACAATTAGTAGAATAGTATAACTTTGAATAAAAAGTTAGTACTTATTACAATTTGGTATTGCAATGATACTTATCATAGTTGTCATGCTTTTTTATTTTGGGCTATATTTTATAGGATTTATTTGTGTTTTCTGATGAATACTAGAAATCATTTTGGTACTTAAATTATGTGTATCAGAGGGGGGTGCAGTAAACCAAGGATATGCATCCATTTTTCATATATTGAAATAATGTGGTGAGTGATGCGTATAGTTTACCACTAATGAAAAAAGTTGAATTACAGATTAAAAATAGAGACAGAAAAATTGAAATTGATGGAACTAGAGATGAAAGAAAACCTCAATTTAAATGCAAACAGATTCTAGTTAGGCTCTTCATTTCTGCATCTTCAACAACATAAACTCAATTAGATATAATCAAAGGAAACCACCAAATTTATCCATGTAATTTATTGCGCTTTCAAATGGTCCATGAGATTATGAATATTTCAAATACGTCTCTTACTCAGTGAAACATTACTCATATCTATCTTTTTGTCAAACTTTATTGTCCACACGTTTCGCTTACCTCCTTATATTTAACTACTTAGTATCAATTTTGTCCCAGTAAAACGATGTTAAGTAACTAAGTTTGACAAAAGGATGAAAGTGAGTAACATTAACACGACGTCAAGTAACATTTGATGGTTTACTCGTCACTGCTGAGCTGATAAAACATTATATACGAAGCATGACGCACCTTTTTCTTTGACGAAGTATATATATATATATATATACTGACTTTACAGTGTACCTAGCCGCGGAGTTGTGTCTCCAAATCAATTTGTTTGAAAAATCTGCACTAATAGTGATCCCTGCAATAACAGCCTCTGGCTCAAGCACTAATAGTGATCCCTTTCATGCTCCACTCCCATCTGTCATCTGTGCACACTCCTATTTCCGATACAGTTTCGGACCAGTTTCTTGCAATAGAAATAAGCCTTGGGAACTTCTTATGCAATATAAACTTGCAGCCCATTTATGGGACTAAAACAAAATTGTTTCTCCATTGCTGATCCTTTTAACACTTGAATTAGAGAACCAATTTGTGCACGCTTTTCTGTTACCGTATCCGTGTAACAGCAAAGGATGCCACACCACCTCAGTGTTTGTTAACAACCTCGATCTCCATTTCACGAGCAGGTGTTATTAAAGGAGTTGGAGGTCCTTCATTTTTTCAGTTTCAGTTTGCACACATTATCCCATCTAATATTAAACAACTCCGCATTTTTTCAGTTTGCACACATTATCCCATCTAATTTAAGCTGCATTTTTTGTACTAGGATACCTTTATTCCAGCTAAACGTTGATAGAAAAACCCTTGAAATATTTGTTGGAACAAAGTGCAAAATTATATATAAATTATAAACACACGCACACATTTGTTGATGTGCTTAGGCATATGTGCTTGCAAGGGCAATTCTCGACTCTGATGTTTGATAAAAAAAACAACTGTGAGCCTCAAATTTACAACTGACAATCACCGTTTTACTAGTTTATTTTAAATCTTATTTAGAGTTTATTTGATAATAATAATACTCCAAAGAAGTATTATAGAATTGTGACGGTTGGTAATGCATGGCAGTCCCCCTACAAACGCTCGAGATATCTTACCATTGACACGACATGTCATAAGTGTGGCTCCATTGTTGAAGATGATATGCATACTCTTCGTGTCTGTCTTAGAGCAATGTCTATTTGGGGTTACTTTCGTTCCATCTTTCCGAATGAACTCTTTATGACTTATTGTCAGATTTGGTTCAAACATCATGATATGCTTATCAAGACCTCTTTTCATAGCTGCTTGTTGGGAGATTTGGAGAAATAGGAACAGAGATTTTTCAGCATGTTAAAGAAAGATATTTGGGATTATGTTAATAGTATTTTCTCTTATCAATTATGGAGCTGTTGGAAAAAGTCAAAATTACTTCCTTACGGTGGTGCTGAAAGCCAAAAATGTTTGTTTTCCTTTTGGTTACCATATGTAGTGGCAGCAACCCGTCATTTATTTAGGCATTGGTTGACTGTCTTTTTTTTGTATTGCTTTAGGATACTTTGCAGTCCACTGTTCTGCTATTCTCTGCACACCTTGTGCTAGAGAGTTGATTGTTTCTCTTGTGGTAATATATCTCATTTTTGTTTGTAAAAAAAAAAAGTATTTTCTCTTATCACACTATGATGGTTCATGCTCTTAGTCACTCACATAAGCATTCAATGCATCGCCAAATTCTTTGGCATCCATTGTAGATGGTTATATAAAATGAACATCGGATAGTTATCTACAGAACGTGTTATTAAGGGCAATTTCATAATTTAGGGGCCTAAAGATATATGAGGGGGGCCCAAAAAGAAATCTTCCAAAAAAATGATTAAAATGGGCCAATATGAAGGGCCCATTACTGGCCCAATTCCACAGTCCCTTTTTCAAATTGTAGGTTTTGTTCATAAACCCTGAAAACCTAAATTCCTACCCTTTTGCAGCAGCGTAGGAAAACCCTAATTCCTCTTCTTCCTCGATCTCATTCCTTCAAGGTAACCCACTTTTCCTTGTTCATTTCTATGTAAAAAATTCATGCAATTTTGTGATAATTTATCAACTTAATTCAACATTTTTCTTTTTTTAAATGTAATTTTTTTCTCTTTTGATTGTTTGATTTATTGTAGTGTGAAAATGTCGATCGGAGAAGTTGCTTGCAGCTACTCGCTTATGATCCTTCATGATGATAACATCGCCGTCACTGTATCCTTTCTGCAATTTCCATTTATGATTCATTCAATATTTGAATTTTTAGTTTTGATAATTGATAATGTAATGAATTTAATTTTTATTTTCTTTTGTTAGTTTATGTTTTTTTTATTGAATTTAGAAAATGCTTGGAATTGGGTTTTGAAAGAAGGGGAAAAAAAAAGAGATTTTTTTGGATGATGCAAGGGGCTATATAGGATTATAAACCTAAAATGACACTTCTGAGTTCTGATCAAAGTTGTGTCCGGTGGCTGGCGCGTGTTTTGTCATCTTGCCATGTCCGGCAGTCGCACATGCAATTACATTTGATTAGTTTATTTCCTCAAATTATTAACCGAATGTGTGAGCGTTGTGTGTGTCTTGCTTCATGGTCTTTGAAACAAGTAAAATTCAGAATATAATTCCTAGAAGTTGTTAATTGTCATTTAGATTCAATTATTGAAATCAAATTAGTCCTTCAAAAAATTAGATTTTTTGACGAGTGTTAGTTAAAGTTCTTGGTTAGTGTTAGGGTAATGTTTTTTTTTTGACAGAAATAAGCTTTATTGCATTTCATTAATTAGAATGTCAGAAATACAAGATGGAATGTTATAGTAAATATGGAAACTAGGGTAATGTTGTCGAATAAAATGAATGAAGATTAAAATTTTAGTGTTTTTATTTTATTTTCTTAGTTTAGGACTAAATCAACAATTTTCTACAGTTTAGGGACCAAAGTTGTAAAATCAATTTTTAAATACTGGAAATCTGGGTTTTGAATTTTGTTTTGGACTTTTGGTGAAATCTGGGTTTTGGAGATAGTGTGTTTTAAAGATTGGTTTCTCCTTAAGTCATTGTTGATAGGGTGAGAAAATCTCCACTTTGTTGAAAGCTGCAAACGTTAATGTTGAAGCTTACTGGCCAAGTTTATTCGCTAAACTTGCCGAGAAGAAGAACCTTGATGATTTGATATTGAATGCCGCTGGAGGTGGTGCTCCGGTTTCTGTTTCGGCCCCAGTTGCTGCTGCTGCATCCACTGCTGTTGCTGCTCCTACCGAGGAGAAGAAGGTAGGTTTTTGGTGAAAAAGTTGTTGTTGAACTTTGTCTTCTGTTTGTTGGTTATCTAATTGGTATTTTTGGTTGTACTTACAGGAAGAACCCAAGGACGAGAGTGACGACGACATGGGATTCAGCTTGTTTGATTAGAAGCATTTTTAGTATGATCTATTCCGATTTTGTACTGGTAATGGGGTAGTTACTCGGTGGAATTTCTTTTTTTGGGACTCAATTTTGTTTTGATTGCAATATTAGGTCAAGATTTTGTTGTGCTTTTGACTTAAGAATATGAGTATGTGCTTTATTTTGATAAATTTGATTTGGTATAAATTTTTCTAAATTCTGAGAATTAAAGAATGACAAGTTATCTCTTTTTTGTTCCTGTGTGCCCCTTGCATTGGGTTGTGCAAATCTGTTATTGTCTGGATGTCTTTATTTCTATCATGCTTAAATTCAACTTATCAAATTGTACTGTATGTTTGATATTGCGGTATTGAATTCAACTTATCAAATTCTACTGTATGTTTGGTATCATGGTATATTTTCCTTTAAACGCACGGTCAAGGTGCAGCTACAACTATGCACATCCAGTTGGATAAACAATTAACTGTATCATATATTAAAAAGTATTAAATCAGTTATACATGTGGTAATCAGTTGGTTTTATCTTAAGTTATTATGTTTATAGGTTCTCAATTCAATTCATCAATGTTCCTCTCACATTTGTACTTAACAAGTCCTCTCATATTGATTATGAAGGTTAATTTTTTTTTCTTGTTATCTATTATGTATAATATGTTTAAGTGTGACTATAAAGGTTGTTTTTTTCTGTGCAAAGGTTGTTTTTTCTGTGCAAAAGCAAGTGATTTTATTTTTTCTCTCTTTTTCCATTCAACTACAGCTGACCTCTCTTATACTGAAAGTCACAGTCCATTTACAGAAAGATTTATTTAATTTTGATCTTTTATCAGTACTAAATTTCTTCTACTCATTGCATGATTATGTATACATCTAAGCATTTTAAATCTCATTGGGGTTTTATTGAATTTAGACATACAAAAAGTAGTAGCTTGATCTTGATTGGAATTTTCAGGTTTATGCTCAAATCCAAACATATTTCTGAGAATGCAAATATTAAAACTAGGAAAATGTTGAGTCTTCTATACAACGTTAGTCTGTTAGCCTTGTTCTAAAAATTGAAAAAACTGAACCGCATTGTAAGCTAAACTGAACCGGTGGTTTAGAACTTTACAAACCAAGCTGAATTTTGACAGGAGTTTGTTAAATGTTAACCTGAGCTGTTGTATTTACCCAGTTTATTGAAAACAATTCTCAATCCCTTCACCTGTGTAAATAATTTAGCTCTAATATATTCCAGCCAAAGTGGCAGTTGATAATTCAGTGTTTGATCCTTGTCTGCATTGTCGAATCTGTAATCGACACTCGAATCTGTAATCATCATTTCAAAATTTCATGAACTAGATGTGCTAAAGATTTTCTTGGAGAACTTTTAACTAAGGAGGACAACCTTAATTTTGTTTCTTCTTTGAAATATGCAATTATTTTTACGTAACAATTCATAAACAATTCTGTAATTCAAATACATGTGATTGTTAATGCAACTGTTTTTACCTTTTCCTTTCTTTTTAAAATTATAAATTGGTTTTCGTTTTGCAATTTCTGCTTTGAGATAGATGTGGTTCATAAGTTTAGGAGCAGATTGAGTCAAAAAAAAATATATTTAAGAGCAGTTTTCTCACTGAGATAGGTTCTTCTGCTTCAAGTTTATCAATCAAGTTTCTAATGTTATTTTTTTGGTTTCCTCTTCCATTGCAGAGTGTACTTACAGGCATGCAGCTTCAAGTTCAATAATACAAGTTTTAAATATAACTTTTTTTAATGGCTAAAGAAAAAACGTAACTGATTTAAAGCCAGTTGAAAACAATAAAATGATTCAACTCTTAAATTTAGAACCACTTCGGTTCAGAAACACGAAAAATGATGCACTGGAGCACATAAAACAGTTTGATTCGGTTCAAGTTGAACATTCAGCAGTTGGTTAGATTCGCGTCACCTTTCCATGTTGAATTGAACCATGATGGTATCCTGACTAAATTAAACCAACTTTCTTTTCGGCAATTATATCATTTTGGCTAGAATATAAGGAAGGGTTATACTGCTTATTCACAGTGGTAAATCTCAAAGGTAAGAGTATAAAAATGGACGAGGGGATATAATGATAGATTGGTGGTTGGAGTGAGTGAGTTAAGGAGTTGAGTGATAAGGAGGTCAATGATTTGATCCTCATCCTCAGCATAAAAAATTGACAACATCTGCGTTTAAAAAAAATACAAAACTGAACGATAATCTATCATTCTTAGGCAAAAGAATAATTAAAGTGTCCAAGTTAGATACACCGGTTTAAACTCCTTGAAAAAATGAACTTATAGTCACTCCATCACTGGGTGAAGTTCCATGAAACTTCAAGAGATTGAGACTAGCAGAAGCTTCCCTTGCATCTTTGTTCTAATCATGGAGTTGCAACGTTTTCCTTTGCCTGTGGAGCAATTTCTTCTCCATCAATTCCAGGTTCACTGCCAGGAACTCCCAAACTTAGCAGCACTTCCTCCCACTTCTTAGCAGGTCCCTAATTCCAAAACAAAATTCAGTTACTCAGTTGATGGGATAATTTAGAACCTATATGGATAAACTTGTCATGGAGCACTTTTAGAAATAAAGAAATATTAAGCCTTTGCAATAACTATAAGTTTTTAAAATAGAAATTTCTTAAGTTTAAACTAGTTTCTGTATCCTAATTTTTTTCATAGGCTATCACTTACCTTCTTCATGAACATTAGTTTAGAAGAAATTTTGTATAAATGAAGAACTCTGAACTAGAGGTTAATTCAAATTGGAACTTAGCATAGGTTGGTAGCTTTACAGGACTAGTAGGAGAAAACAAAAGCTACTAAGTGCATGTTTGGATTGACGGTGAGTTTAGCAGAATCATGTGACTGTGATTTTAGCAAAAGTTGCACTTTGGAGCTTCAACAAAATCATGGTGCTGCCTTGATTTTTCCAACCTCACCATCAATCTAAACATGTACTAAAATTCTACTCTTAACTCACCTTCCATGAAAGATCTTGAGCCATGCAATTCTTGATCATTTCTGTAAAAGCTGGAGTGCCGTAGACTGCAAGGGCCTTTGTGACAGTCTTTGCTAGAGCATCCACATCAGCAGGATCTACAGCATCACACTACAGCAAAATATTTAAGAAAAAATAAGATAATGGTTAGTGCTTTGTACTTAATCTACTGTAGGCACACTTGTATGAAATGAAAACTCATAGGTACTAGTATTACTTCAACATTAAAAGAACCCATCTGAAATCCAGTGAAACCTTCTTTGACCGTGTCCACTAATCCACCTGTTGAGGCAACAATAGGTACCTAGTTGAAGTAAAAAATGCAAGAAAAGTTATTAGAGGAAGTCTTGTGGCAGAAAAAATTGGATCTGCGTTGTGTGCACTCACAACCTCGTGAGTGCGCACAGTCAGCTACATCTGAACTGTCCGATCAAAATCGACAGTTCAAATTTCAATTCCGGACGATCCAGATTTGACTGACGGCATGCAGTCACACTACATACAATCCAAATCCAGAAAAACCACTAGGAAAGGATTGTGTAAAGTAGGAATCATACAGTTCCGTAGCGCATAGCTTGTAGCTGAATAAGACCACAAGGCTCAAATCTACTAGGAATCAATATATAATCAGCTCCTGCAATTATCATGTGTGCTAAGGGAACATTGAATTTCGCAACTCCTCTAGCCTTGTCAGGGTATGATATTTCAAGTTGTTGAAGTTGCTTTTCCATTTCCTTTTTTCCTGTTCCCTAAGAAATGGCATAACATATTTAAATGAGATATCTTATTCCTTTAATGAAGTACAAAGGACGAGAAAGAAAAATACTTTTTTTCCATCATTATTATACTTACTAGGGCTACTATCTGAACATCCTCCTTAATAAATTGGGGAATGGCTGCTACAAGAATATCAGAACCTTTTTGCTCTTCGAGTCTACCAATGAAAGCAATGAGAGGAATATTTTTGTCAACCGGCAATCCAACTTCTGCTTGGAGTGCTTCTTTCAGAAGAGCTTTCCCTTCCAACACCTGAGTAGACGAGCTAGTTAAAAATCTGTTATGTAATTGTCTTAGAGTTCAAGTTTCATGCAGTGTGAGGACGTGTATACAGATTAAACTCTTTTTCTTATGAGCCACGACACAGTTTAGAGAAACTTTACATCTCAAGAAAACCATTCTTACCGTCGAATCGTCGTATTTGACAGTTATGTATTTGTCGGTGGAAGGATTCCACTCTTGAACATCCATGCCATTAACAATACCAGTAACACCAGTTCGGCGAAGAATGTTGTCCAGTTCCACTCCTTTATCTGGGCCTGACACTAGTTCTTGAGCATAGTATGGACTAACAGTTAAAACCCTGTGAGATTCTAAAATTCCAGCTTTCATCCAATTGATTTTTCTTCCAACAACTGGTTTAACATACCTACAAGATTAGAACAAGATAAAATACTTAACTTTTTTATTGTTCATGAATGCTAAATTCGTTAGTTAGTTCACAAATATGAAAATGATACCCATCAATGAAGTCAAATGAGCTTTTAAATTGGTCAGGGAGATTGAGAAGTGAATAGTCCGCGAATGCAAATCTGCCTTGGTAAGCAATGTTGTGGATACAAAAAACAACCTAATAATGGTAGCAACCATAAAGAAAATTTGAAGAACTTGTTAGTTTTTCGAACGATTAAATAGGTAAATAATTTTTAATATCTATCAGTGTTGCATGGTAATAATCAAGTTGTCATTTAGACCTACTTTGGCATTCCTAAATATGCCATTTGGCTGGTACGTAGATTTCAAGTAGCATGAGATAAGGGCCGTGTGCCAATCATTAGCGACGAAAATGACATCTTCACCTGCATAACGAAAATCAAAACATCATGCTTAAATGATCTTCAACCAGTTCGTTTCCAAGAATATCATTTATAACTATAGTCCATACCGTATGGTCCTGAGAAATATTTATTGCTTGTGAGATTCAGAACCCTTGCTGCTTCCAGAGCTGCCTGTTAAGAAATAGGACTAAAGAGTTATCAAATTTGAACATAAAATATGATGGCAGCACATGCTACTTTTATAATGTTTAGCTTTATAATAAGATGTGCTTAACTGTTGATATATGCCTAATGTGATACTCTGATTTACTGTTAAATGCCGTTGTTGTTCAATAAATGAACACAACACATTATAAATCGTAACTAATGTAGATTCTTTCCACAAATTTCTCTCTGAGTTGCACCTTAGACAATATAAAAAGTTACATATATAATATTTATGCAAAGAACATTGTAACCAAATGGATATGGTTATAGAACCTGACAGAAGAGGCTAAAACGTAGTTGATTGTCTTGGTAATCATCTCCTGTGGTAGGTCCATAAATTTTTGTTCCAGTTTTCCCCCAAACCTTCAATTTCAATCATCATTAAGTATCTGAAAGCAAAACAGTGAGTATATAACTCAAAAGAAAAGGAGATATACTCTCACCTTTTCAAGAAATATAGGGTGATCTACAAAGACGCGATCAACTCCTCTTTTAAAGCAATGAAAGAAGCGAACTTTTTCATTTCTATCTCCTACTTTTACCTGTAATAAACAGATTTCAATACAATGCATTTAACTATAGCATAGCACAATTGAATAGAAGGAAAATCTGTTCAATGAAGATTACAATGAAAACATATTGTCAAGGATAATATATACCTCAATTGTTACACTTGTATCCCACGCATCTTTGTATTGGTCATAACGTGGAGAGATGGTCATAACTCTGTGTCCATTAGCCTATAGAATGATGAATTAGAGTAAGCCTTATTATATTTTTTGAAGAAGGTAAATTAGCCCACCCAAATTGACACTGGAGAGAACCGAACCTGAGACCTTGAGGAGGAGCACACTCCCAAGTCTCAAGCCCATACCACCAGGCTAACCCAAATGGGTTGAGAAAGCCTTATTATGACTTAACTGAACACCAAATATGTCAACCACTACAGAGAAATGCTATAAACACACTCTTTTAACATGCACTTTCCAACACATTATTCAGCAGGATTCCTGCTGAATAATGTGAGTCTCAGCGGCGGGATTCGTATAAATTTCAGTTGTGAGTATTTGAAAAGAGAAATTCAATAGCTATGCATTGACAATGTAAAATAGTTCTACAAAAACGCAACCAATCATAATTTACAACGTAGATATTAACATTACGAAGTGAGAGATTAGAGTGAAATATGATTCGATGCTCGTATAATTTTTTACACTGTCAATACATAATAACTAAACTTCAAATTGAGTGTGTTAGCATTTCTCCGAAGTATATAGCTAAATAAATATATAAAAAGCAAACCATAACAGTAAGCTTACTGCTAATACTGGTGGAAGACCACCAAGAACATCTCCTAAACCACCAGTTTTGCTCCATGGACCAACCTCAGTTCCAACAAAGATCAAATTCATGCCACAAGTTATGATACCTTTCGGCATAACATTCTTTCTCTGAAGACCTTTTCTCCTTGATTTCACTGCCTTCATTTTAATTGGAGTTCTATTTAATAGCTCATCCAATGAGTTCAAAATTCTAAGTCCATTATGTGTATTGGCTTTTCTCATAGAACCAAGTTTCATTGGTGCTGTTTTAGACTCACATGAGATAGTTGGTACATTGACATGGTAGACATGAGAAATTCTAGATACTATGTTGCTTGAAGCAGTCACCGTTGCCATTTTTGTACTGAAAAAAACAAATATTTCACTAGAATTAAACAAATTTCTAACTAGCAACAAACACTTTCAAGTTTTAATGATTCAATCCAAAACTTACGAAATTCTTGTTTACAACTACCATTTCAAATTCTATGCAGCTCAAATGTATCCGTAGCTCTCTTTAATAAGGTCAAATGTCAGTTGTTGGATTGATCTAATAGCCGAGAGAGACTGCATTTGAGCCGTTAGATTTATCCGAACAACTGATATTTTGGTTGTAGAGACATTTTGACCTTAGAGAATCTCTTGCTAAAATGAATCCTCTGAGCCGACTTTATGGTGCAACCGGCTTCTTTCTCTTGAGATAAAAGTCTGCAGCCGACCACACCATAAAGCCGAATTCAGAGGATCCAAGGATTAGTACAACTCAACACGGCACAAATGGTCATATTTAGGAATGGTAGCACAAATAACCATGTTTTTCATAAATTAAAATTGACTTAAATGGAGTGAACACATTACAACAGTTGAGAACAAAAGGAACAGATAATAATTTTTTTTTAAAAAAGATGGAGAAGGAAAATTATTAATAACAACATTAAAATTTGAAAGTAAAAGTATAAGGCTTCAAATTTGAAATTGGAACTATGGTATATTACCTTATAACCAACCAATTGAGCACACAAGGTTATTGAAGTTGAACTAAGCTTCAAGTATTGACATGCAAGCATTAACCTGAAATATTATTCTGTTGCTTGGAGAATGCAGCATTTTAGTGATGTTCATTCATAAAGGGCACTAGCTTTTGGCTTTTACCTTCCACGTGAAGTGCATTGGATAGACACCTCAAACATTTTTTGAGGCATACAATATTTTGAGATTTAAATAATTTTGTGGGGCTAGGTTGCATCATATTCATATATGGAATATGCCCTCGTGTAAAATGAAGTACTTAACATATGGGTTTTTATGTCTTTAAAGTCTAACTCAATTTACGCGGTTTTCCCCCTGTAAATTTTTTTTTTGATTTACCCTCTGTAAAATATTTTTGTTTTGATTTATCCCTTAATAGGCCAAACAAAAAAAAATTCTTAGAAAAAAAAATTTGGTTTTTGTTTGATCTATTAGGGGGTAAATCAAAACAAAAATATTTTATAGGGGGGTAAATCAAAAAAAAAAATTACAGGAGAAAAAATCGGAAATAACCTATATTACAGGGGGGTAAAGACCTATTAACCCATTTTATATTAAAGAAACATTTGTAACTTTTCGGTTTTTATTTTTTTATGCATTAGTGTATGATACATTATTTGTAACTTCATATAATATATTTGACTTTCTTCCTCTACACTGTGTCTCTTTCTCATAGGTAAAACTAGTCATCAAATGGTCATAAGAACCTAGTAACGAGCACATCAAAATAATTTAATTATCTTCGCCATCAATCATTTCCCGAAGCCTCGCTAAATTGATGATTATGGTGTTGAAGACATTGACATGTTGTTGCAAATTGAATCCTTCTTCATCTTCAAATTGTATAGTTGTTTCACAAACTGTTCATCAACGTCATTGACATATATTGTCACTAAAATTTATCTTAAACCTCCTTCAACGTGTTTAGGTCCAGGATATGGTATATTATTTCATCTTAAGCACATAAACATATCAATCTCAGAACTTTCTCATTCATCTCTGCCCAATCGATGTCCTCCATATCGATCGATTTACTCTCACACAACCCCTCCAGTAAACTTTGTCGAGGCAACAAATCCTTAACCCTTGTTTGCCATAATCCTATGAAAGATCCATGCCACTTCAATCCTATAAAAAAAAAATAAGGTAATCAAAACTGTAATTAAACTTAAAATAAAA